>Ga0335081_10000159_pt1 | contig 131848 bp, 142 predicted proteins | sample Lox_Sample_35_FD_206713 | JGI IMG/M metagenome (GOLD analysis project Ga0335081, IMG submission 206713) | Soil microbial communities from Loxahatchee National Wildlife Refuge, Florida, United States - Lox_Sample_3.5 | ecosystem: Environmental > Terrestrial > Soil > Wetlands | place: USA... | reverse complement strand
CAATTGCGGTTCAATCCGCGCCCACTGGTCATCGCTCAGCCAGAATAGATTCCTGCTCATCTTCCTTCCCCAATACGAATCAGTGCCGTATTGTCGGGGCAGAAAGATTAATGAGTTTTGACCCTAAGCATCCTATTTGGGAGATCGAGAGACATTTACTAGCATAAGCGAGGAGGCTCGCTGCAATGCAGGCTATGGTGCTACGACGGCCCCGCGAGCCGCTGATCCTGGTGGAACGCCCGGATCCGCAGAGCTATCGGATGGCGAGGTCAGGGTTCGCGTGGCGGCTTGCGGCGTCGCCGGCTTTGGGCGCGATTCGATGCGTTTGTGATTGAGCGAAAAAGCCCTTTAACGCCAATGAATTCGGATAGGGGTGTTTGTGCACCCAACTTCTTGTTATTGCTTTACCAATCCACTTCCTAGAGAGCGCCAGCCTTAAAGGCAATGATTTAGTCGGGTATTGGCGGCAGTGCGAGCGACCAGCCGCTAGCTGCAGATGCAGTAATGCGCGCGCTTTACAGACGCGCCTTGGCGCGGCTCGCTCGTTGCTTCGTTTAGATCATCGCTGCCGTGCAGCGTTGATTCGCTCAGTTCGCCGCTGCCGCACAGCGTTGCTTCGCTTAGATCATTGCTGGCGCGCAGCTTCGCCTCGCGCGCGTCGGCGCTCTTGTCCCAGCCTTTGGCCATCAGCTCCAAGGCCCGCTTGTCGGTCGGCTTGGTAAGGACTGCTGCGAGCCGTCTACATTCCTCGGCAAAGCGTCGATATTCGGTCACCCTGCGCATAGCTTTCCCCCCGCCGCGCAAAGGCCGCGCAGCGCCCATCGAGCTAAGCTTTCTGAATTCCCCCGTACCCACAGAGCATCACCAGACACTGTGTCAACTCAATGTCGCTCCCGCGTCAGCAGTAGGCATTGTGAACACGCTTGTTCGACGCCGGATTATCGCCCGAATTGCCGAGGCGACCCGCTGCTGCGGACGAAAAGGCTTTTCCGAGAATGCCCTAGAGCTCACCGTGTGCCGCCAGCGCCTTGATGCGGTCGGCGGTGCGGCAGGCGATCGCCTGGATGGTGAGCGAGGGATTGACGCCGCCCACGGTCGGAAACACCGAGCCATCGCAAATCCACAGGTTCGGTATGTCCCAGGAGCGGCAATCGGCGTTGACGACGCTCGTTCGCGGATCGTCGCCCATGCGCGCGGTGCCGTTGAGATGGCAGGTGTCGTCGGTCTCGTCCCAGATTTCGGTGGCGCCGGCCGCCTCCAGCGCCTGCCGCATGAAGGCAAGCGAATGGCCGATCAGGCGCTTGTCGTTGTCGCAATACGAATAGGTGACGCGCGGGATCGGCAGGCCGTATTGATCGCGCTCGTCGGCGAGGGTGACGCGGTTGCGCTCCTGCGGCAAACATTCGCCGACGATTTTCAGGCCGACCTGATGATTGTAGCGCTCCATCTCGTCGATCAGCGGCTGGCCCCATAGGCCGCGCTTGCTCGATTGCACGCCCGACCAAACGACCGGCAGCGGCCCTTGGCTCATGTAGGCGTAGCCGCCAAAAAAATCCTTGCCGGTGTCGGTGTAATTCCAGTGCTCGGTGATGGCGAGCGACGGCGGACCTTTGTAGGCGCGGATCTCGCGCTCCATGATGCCCCATACCGCCTGATTCGCCTGCACCATGAGATTTTTGCCGACCAGTCCGGACGAGTTGGCAAGCCCGTCCGGGTAGCGGCTCGATGTCGAGTTGAGCAGCAGCCGCGGCGTTTCGATCGAATAGCCGGCGACCACGACGTTCTTGGCGCGCTGGAAACGCCAGCGGCCCTGGCGATGATACCGTACGCCGGTGACGCGGCCGGATTTGTCATGTTCGACGCGGCCGACCATGGCGAGATCGCGGATTTCCGCGCCGGCTTTGAGCGCACGCGGCAGCCAGGTGATGAGCACGCTCTGTTTGGCGTTGGTCGAGCAGCCGATGACGCACATGCCGCGATAGACGCAGGGCGGCGAGTGACCGCGCGGCGCCGAGACGGTGGCGAGCGGGGTCGGCGACCAGGCGATGCCGAGCGCCTCGGCGCCTTCGGCGAGCACCAGGCCGGCGGCATTGATTTCATGCGCCCGGTACGGATAGCGCGGCCGCTTCGGTCCCCACGGGTAATTGATCGGCCCGGAAATTTTCAGCGCGTTCTCGACCTCGGAATAGTAGGTCCACATTTCGCGCCAATCGAGCGGCCAATCGGCGCCGTAGCCGAGCTTGCTTCGCGCCTTGAACCATTCCGGGCGGAAGCGTAGCGACACCATGGCGAAATGCACGGTCGAGCCGCCGACCGACTTGCCGGAATTGTTGGCGCCGAGCTGCAGCGGATTGTCGCCGTCGACGATGCGTTCGTCGGTCCAATAGAGCTTGGCCTGGTGATGCTCGTCGGAAGCAAAATCCTCCAGCGGCCGCCAATACGGCCCGGCGTCGAGCGCCACCACCGAGAAGCCGTACTCTGAGAGCTTGCAAGCGAGCGTGCCGCCGCCGGCGCCGGTGCCGACGATGGCGAAATCGACCGCGTCGTCCTCATCATAGTGCCGCATCGGCACCCAGCCGCCGTGATGAAATACATCCGGCGCGCGACCGTCGATGGCGCGCGGGGCGTGTTCTGCATCATCCGACACGGGCATTCTCCGCGCGGGCCTTGGCTTCGCGCCCGGGCCGCGCCTCGGCGGCTTCCCAGGGATCGCGGCGGTCGAAATACATGCGCACGTAGCCGCGCGGGCTCGCCGGACCGCCGAAGCCGATTTCACTCCATGCCGCCGGATGGGCGTAATAGGAGCTGACGATGTCGTGCAGCAGGCGCTTTTCGAAAAAGACTTTCGCCGGCAGGTCGCCCCAGGCTTTCTCGTCCACCTCGCCGTTCTGGATTGCCTTCAACAAACCGTCCTGCAGCAGCGCGCCGAGCTCGTGGAAGCGTCGGCCGTAACGCGACGTCGCCTCGGCGTCGATCGCCGCAAGCGCGCGCCGCCAAGCGTCGCGCATTGGCGGCAGACGCGCGTCGCGGTAACCGTCGCCGCTGTTCCTGTGCAGCTTTTCGTCGACCATGGCGGCGAGCGGCGCCGGCCGCGCGCGATCGGGCGGCTGCGGCACGATGCGCGCGCAGATCGCGCGCACGGTCTGCCACTCGGCGTCGGTGAAGTAGGCGTGATGGTCCGCATCGATCGCCATGCGTTGGTCGATCACGGCGCGCGTCTGGTCGTTCCACGACGGCGAATTGCGCTTCTGCAGCACGTCATAGCCAGGATAGCGATCAGGCATCCGTCTCGTCCTCGATCAGCGACAGCGCGGCGAGACCGGCGAGCGCCAGGCCGGTGAAGCTCGGCGGCGCCGGCAACGGCGGGCCGTTGAGCACGTTCTGGCTCCAATTGCGCCAGCCGCCCATGTTGCGCGCCACGCCGAAGATGTGGAAACCGACGCCGCCCAAGCCGAGCAGCGCGGTGAGCTTCAGCCACCAGCGGGCGACGCGATTTGTTTGCAGCGTCGGCCGCAATGCGGCGGCACCGAGCAAAGTCGCCGCGACCGGCGGCACGGTGACCGGCAGCACCATCGCCGGATCTTGAAACGCACCGCGGAAATGGAGGAGCCCGACTTCGCCTACGGTGCTGGCGAGTCCCGCAGCAGAAACCGCCGCAAGCGCGCGCCCAGCGGGCATGCCGAGAATCGTCGGACGTTGCCGCGACGGCATATCGCGCACCCGCTCGGCGCCGCAGCCGAGCAGACCGGCGAGCGTCAGCGCCGCCGGCGCTCCGAACGGCGCCGCATAAAACACATTGTTCCACGACAGGCCGCCGGGTCGCTTGAGAATGTTATAGGTGTGGAAGCAGAACCCGGCGACGCCCGTTAGGGCGGCAGCGGCATAGATGGCGTCGCGCAGGGCGTGGCGTTTTGGCCGCGCATCGGCGAGACCGAACAGACTGCCGGCGAGCGTCAGCGCCGCCGTCGCGAGCGGCGTATACATCGCGCGATTGGCAAACGAACCCCGATAGTGCTCGACCGCGCTGTCGGCCAGTACCGAAAACGCAAGCAAAGCGGAGCTGCCGTTGAGCCGGCGCCCGGCGGTTTTGGCAACGCCGCGAGTGCGGCGCAATCGCGCCGGAGAGTATTGGCTGATGAGCCGCGCCAACTCTCGCGCCTTGGCTACCCGCCACGGCAGCGGTGGTGGAGCTGCGGGCGCGATCAAACGTGCGGCAGCGACGGCGATGTCTCGCGTTGCCGGCAGGAGCGGCGAACGAGCGGCACGCGCGACCACGCGCGGCCGCGCCACGAGCAGCACGGCGGCGCCGGCGAGCGCGGCATTGGCAATAAGGTCGAGCGTCGGGTCGGCCCTCGTCATGACGGCCCGCCGCCGACGCAAAAGCGCTCGGCGTCCTTTTCCTTGAATTCGATGCCGTGGCCGGGCCGACCGAGATCGGGCTCGATGACGCCGTCATGCGCCACCGGCGCGCCGTCGAACAGCATCTGTTCGATGCGCACGTGGTCGTGAAACCATTCGAGATGGCGCAACCGCGGCGCCGCGCAGCCGACGTGGCGATGGATCGACGGCGCGCAATGAGCGGACAGATCGATGTGGTGCGCGTCGCACAAAGCCGCTATTTGCAGAAAGCCGGTGATACCACCGCAACGCGTTGCATCAGCCTGCAGCACATCGACCGCGTCGGCTTGCAGCATCAGCCGCGCGTCGTCCGACGTATAAATGTACTCGCCGGCCGCGATCTCCATCGATTGCGGCGCGCGTTCGCGCATCAGCTGCAGCCCGGGCAGATCGTCGGAGCTGACCGGCTCCTCGAACCAGCGAATGTCGGCGTCGCGGCAGCATTGCGCGAAATCCAGCGCCTGCTTGACCGAGAACGCGCCGTTGGCATCGACGAACAGTTGGTGATCACCGATCGCGGACCTGGCTTCTTTGACGCGTTGCGGATCGCGCTCCGGCTCGCTGCCGATCTTCATCTTGACGAAGCGGCAGCCGTCGCGCTCCACCCAACCGTGCAGCTGCGACCGCAATTGCTCGGCCGAGTAGGTCGTGAAACCGCCGCTGCCGTAGATCGGCACCTGCTCGCGGCACCGGCCGAGCAGCGTCGCCAGCGGTATGCCGAGCGCGCGCGCTTTCAAATCCCATAGCGCCGCATCGACAGCCGAGATGGCGCAAGCCGCAAGCCCGGAGCGGCCGAGATTGCGCACGCTGCGCTGCATCGCCATGAAGGCGCCTGGAATGTCGAAGCTGTCGCGGCCCTCGGTGGCTTTGCACAGAAGACCGTGCACCAACGCGACGATCGATGCATCCGCGTAGGTGTAGCCGAAGCCCTCCACGCCATCCGCCTTCGCCTGCACCACGACGAGCGTGGTGGCGTGCCAGCTGAACGTGCCGTCCGCTTCGGGAAAGTCGGTAGGGATCCGATAGGCGCGGGCGTGCAGCTCCGTCAGCGGAGCGCCACCGCTGTTCGACGTCGTCACGCTACTTCCCCGGAATGATCGAAGCCAAAACCTGCTTCGCCGTCTCCTTGATCACGCTACGCTCGTGCGGATCGCCCTTGATCAGCGACTCGGTCAAATGCTTGGCCTGCTCGAACGTGATGTGCGGCGGCAGCGGCGGCACTTCGGGATCGGTCTTGACTTCCAGAACCACGGGACGGTCGGCGGCGAGCGCGGTGTCCCATGCGGTGCCGAGCGCATCGGGACGGTCGACGTAAATCCCTTTGAGACCGATCAGTTCGGCGAAACGGTGATAGGGAACGTCCGGAATCTGTTGCGAGGCATTGAACTTCGGATCGCCCTCCATGACCCGCTGCTCCCATGTCACCTGATTGAGGTCTTCGTTGTTGAACACGCAGACGATCCAGCGATGGTCGATCCATTGCCGCCAATATTTCGACACCGTGATCAATTCCGCCATGTTGTTCATCTGCATGGCGCCGTCGCCGACCAGCGCAATCACCGGACGGTCGGGATGGGCGAATTTCGCCGCGATGGCGTAAGGCACTGCGGCGCCCATCGATGCGAGGCCGCCCGACAGCGATGCCATCATGTCGCGCCGGATTTTCAGGTCGCGGGCGTACCAATTGGCGCAGGAGCCGGAGTCGCTGGTGAGAATGACGCGGTCCGGCAGCCGCGGCGACAATTCCCAAGTGACGCGCTGCGGATTGACCGGAGCCGCGTCGGCCATGGCGCGATCCTGCAGCGTCTTCCACCAGTCCTTCATGTTCCGTTCGATGGTTTTGCGCCACTGGCCGTCGCCTTTTCTCGATTTCAGAAGCGGCAGCAGCGCGCGCAAGGTTTCGGCCGCGTCGCCGACGAGGTTGACTTCCATCGGATAGCGGAGCGACAGCATATCGGGCGCGATATCGATCTGCACGCCGCGGGCTTGGCCTTCCTTCGGCAGGAATTCCGAATAGGGAAAGCCGGAGCCGACCATGAGCAGCGTGTCGCATTCGTTCATGAGCTTGAAACTCGGCTCGGTGCCAAGCAGGCCGATCGAGCCGGTGACCCAGGGCAAATCGTCCGGCAGCGCGGCCTTGCCGAGCAGCGCCTTGGCGGCGCCGGCTTCGAGCTTGTCGGCGACCGCGATTACCTCGTCGGCGGCGCGCAGCGCCCCGGCGCCGACCAGCATCGCGACCTTCTTGCCGCTGTTGAGCACGTCGGCGGCGCGGCGCAGGTCGTGATCGTAGGGCACGGTCTTCGGCTTGGCGAAACCGACACCGGAATGCAGCGTGCCGTGCTTGCGCGGCGGTTCCTGATAAGCGGCTTCCTGCAGGTCGTTGGGCAGGATGATCGCGGTGACGCGGCGTTCGCCGAGCGCTATGCGCACGGCGCGATCGACCAGATGCCGCACCTGCGCGGGCGTCGAGGCCTGCTCGACGAAGGCGCCGGCCACGTCCTTGAGCAGGCTCGGCAGATCGACCTCCTGCTGATAATGGCCGCCCATTGCGTTGCGCGATTGTTGTCCGGCGATCGCCAGCACCGGCATGTGGTCGAGCCGCGCGTCGTAGAGCCCGGTGATCAGATGCGAGGCGCCCGGTCCGGACGTCGCGATGCAGACGCCGAGCTCGCCGGTGAACTTGGCGTAGGCCGAGGCCATGAAAGCGGCCATCTCCTCGTGGCGCGCCTGAATGAATTCTATCTTACCGTTGGCGCGGTTGAGCGCACCGAACACGCCGTTGATGCCGTCGCCAGGATAGCCGAACATCTTGCGCACGCCCCACGCATGGAGGCGCTCAATCAGAAAATCTCCGACAGTTTGGGCCATGGCAAAAACCTCGCGACAACGCCGACGCGCGCCCCTGCCAATCGCGTTGGAATGGTTCTGTTGTTGAACGAACGGCTTGCGTGGAAGTTCCCGGCGTTTGCCGTCACAAAGTCGCGTTTCCCGGCCGCACCGCCCGATGCAACGGAAAAGCCCCAGCGTACGCTGGGGCCCTTCCTCAGTTGCAGCCTACGGCGCCACTGTGCGCTATTTGTTGTTGTTATTGCGGTCGGGAACCCAGCTGGTCGATTGTTTGTCGAACTTCAAACCCGGCGCCGATTTCAGCTCGTCCTTGTTGGCGTTCATGGTCAGCCGGGTCGAATTGTCCTTTTCGGTCTTTCTGACCGCATCGAACTTGACCGCTACGTCCTTTTCGCCGGCGCCCAGAAAACCGCCGACGCTGATGATCAATGCATCGATCCTGCCGTCGGCATCGACCAGCACGTCCTTGACATCGCCAATCTTGTTGTTCTGGGGATCGTAGACGCTCTGCTTGTACCAGTCGGTGACGGTGACGCTGTGCGAAGGAACGCTGGTCATCACTTCGCCGGCGCCAAAAGCGGTTCCAGTGGCGACCGCCAGCGCGGCGCCGATCATGAGTAAACGTTTCATGGGCATTATTCTCCCTATTCGGTTATCACCCGCTACTGCAACGTTTTTGATCCGAACTTTGTGCCGTCAAGCTGCAAATATTCCTGCGCGGTGACCGACGATCACCGGACAACTAAAAATCACGGTCAATTCCAAAGCGCGCCTATGCCTGCAGCAGATTCTCGAGACGGACCGGCAGCTTGCGAACACGGATGCCGGTCGCGTGATGCACGGCGTTGGCGATGGCGGCCGCGGTGCCGACGTTGGCGAGCTCGCCGAGGCCTTTGACGCCGGCCGGATTGACGTCGTGGTCGACCTCGGAGACGAGGATGACCTGGACCTGATCGACGTCGGCATTCACCGGGATCATGTAGTCAGCGAGATTGTCGTTGACGTAGCGCGCATAACGGGGGTCGACTTCGGTTGCTTCGTGAAGCGCCGAGCCGATGCCCCAGATCATGCCGCCCATCAGCTGGCTGCGAACGGTACGCGTGTTCATGAGCCGCCCGGCTGCGAACGCACCGACGATGCGCGGCACGCGGATTTCCCGCGTGAGCGCGTGGACGCGCACTTCGACCAGTTCGGCGCCCATGGCGTACATGACTTTTTTGCCGTGCGAGCCGCCGACCATGTCGACTTTCCCGGCATAGAGGTCGGCGATAGCCTGCGGCTTCAATCCATTGGGGACAAACTCGGCATATTCCTCAACGATAGCGACGCCCATGCGCTTGAAAACATCGGCAAAGCTTTCGCCGGTGCCGTCGTTCGCGGCGACCTTGCCGTCCTGCAGCGTCAGGTCGTCGGCCCTGCGGCCGGCCAGCGGTCCGTCGTTGGCGGTGACCGCGGCATGGAACAATCTCGCGCGGATCAGATCGCAGGTCTTGAGCACCGCGCTGCAGGAGCTCGCGGTGGTGTTTGAACCGCCCGCCACCGGCGCCGGCGGCAACCGCGAGTCGCCAATCTCGACAGTAACCGACGACAGATCGATGCCGAGCCGCTCGGCCGCCATCTGGCCGATGACCGTATAGGCACCGTTGCCGATCTCGTGCGCTGCGATCTGGACGCGCGCATCGCCGTTCGCTTTTAGCCGCACGCGCGCCGCGGCGGGGCCGGTATGGGTCGGATAAATCGCCGTGGCGCAGCCATAGCCGACCAGCCAATCGCCGTCGCGCATCGAGCCGGGCTGGCTGTTGCGATCCTTCCAGCCGAAGGCCTCGGCCGCCTGGTCGTAACACGTCATCAACGAGCGGCTCGAATAGGGCCTGTTGCCGATCGGGCTAACCATCGTGTCGTTGACGCGACGAAACTCGATCGGATCCATGCCGAGTTTCTGCGCCATCTCGTCCATGGCGCTTTCCAGCGCGTAGATGTACGGCACGACCGGCGGCGAGCGCATAAAGCCCGGCGTGTTGCGGTCGGCATGGACGATGTTGACCTTGGTGGCGACGGCGCCGAACGCGTAGAGCTGGGCGCTGTCTTCAACGCCGGCGACAACGTAAGGATCCGGCCGCGAGCTGACCTCAAAACCCTCGTGGCTGTAGCCGACGAGCTTGCCGTCGCGATTGGCCCCGAGCCGGATGTGCTGAAGCGTTTCGGCGCGGTAGGTAGCGATGGTGAAGCCTTGCGCGCGTGTCGGAACGAGCTTCACCGGGCGATTGAGCCGCTTGGCGGCGAGCGCGATCATCGCGGTGCGCGGCGTCATCGTGCCCTTTGAACCGAACGCGCCGCCGACATAGCTGCTAACGACCCGCACGTTGTCCGGATCGATGCCGAGCCGCTGCGCGACGCCGTTTTTCAGCCCGTAGACGAACTGGCTAGGCTCGTAGACCCTCAAATGATCGCCGGTCCAGGCGCACGTGGTCGTGAACAGCTCCATCGGGTTGTGGTGCTGCGTCGGCGTTTCATATTCGACGTCGACGAGCACCGGCGCGGCGGCGAGCGCCGCTTCGGCGTCGCCGGCCTGTGGCAGGTGTTTGTGCTGTTCCGAAACTTTGGTGGCGTCCTCTTGCGTTACCCCCGGCGAGCCGAACGTTGCCGACGGCGTCTGTTCCGAATAGGTCGGCTTCACGCGCGACGCTGCCTCGGTCGCTGCTTCGAAAGTATCGGCCACGACCACGGCGATGATCTGGCCAGCCTGGCTAATGTCGGGGCCGAGGTCCTCAATCGAGGTCGACGAGCCCTGGCCGAATTTGACGGCTTTCAGCTCGCCCGTGTTCTCGTGGGTCAGAATGTCGAGGACGCCAGGCACCGCACGCGCGCCATCGAGATCAAGGTGTTCGATCCGTCCCTTGGCAATGCTGCTGGTGACCAGAACCGCGAAAGCCGGATTGCCGACCGGCGTGTCGGACGGATAACGCGCTTGTCCGGTGACCTTCAGCCGCGCGTCGACACGCGGCGCGGGCGCGCCCATATTGGCTTTCGGCGTTGGTGCGGCTGCATTTGCCATCTATATCTCCAAGCCAGCGGCCTGCCGCAGCGCGCGGCGCAGGGTGCGCTTGCCGAGCTCGATCTTGAAGTCGTTGTGGCCGTGGCCTTGCGCGCCGGCAAAGGCGGCGTCCGCCGCCGCCGTCAAGCTTTGGTCATCGATCGTTTTGCCGCGCAGCGCGGCTTCGGCGTTGCCGGCCCGCCAGGGCACCGTCGAAACGCCGCCGAGCGCAATGCGCGCATCGCGCACGGCGTTGTTCGCCAGATCGAGCGCGACGGCCGCCGAGGCAAGTGCGAATTCGTAGGATTGTCGGTCGCGCACTTTCAGATAAAGCGACCGGCGGAACCATGGCGCGGCCGGCACCGTAAACGAGACGATCAGTTCGCCTGGCCGCAGCGTCGTCTCTTGATCCGGTGTGTCGCCCGGCTGGCGATGCAGCTTGGCGAACGGGATAGTACGCGCGCCGTCCGCACTGATGAGGTCGACATTGGCGTCGAGCGCGATCAGGGCCTGGGCGAAGTCGCCCGGATAGGTGGCGATGCAATGATCGCTGCCGCCGAGCACCGCGTGCATACGGTTGATACCGTCGAGCGCCGCGCAGCCAGAACCGGGATTGCGCTTGTTGCAAGCCGCATATGAGACATCGCGAAAATAGGTGCAGCGCGTGCGCTGCAGCACGTTGCCGCCGAGACTGGCCATGTTGCGAAGCTGCGCACTAGCCGCGAGCTGCAGCGATTGCGCGATCACCGGGTAGTGATGTCGCACGTCTGGATGGTCCGCGGCGTCCGCCATGCGCACCAAGGCGCCGAGGCGCAGTCCATTCTGGCTGAAGTCGATGCGCCCGTAGCGGCTATCGTGCAGCGCATTGATGTCGATCACCCGCTGCGGCCGCATGACGTCGAGCTTCATGAGATCGACGAGCGTGGTGCCTCCGGCCAGATACGAGATAGGCGCCGAGCCTGGGCCGCCGGCGGCCTGCGTCGCTGCGGCCCAATCGCTGACCCGCTCATAGACGAAAGGACGCATGGCTAATCTCGGCTCGCTGTCTTCATTGCCGGTTTCGCCTGCCGCACAGCGGCGACGATGTTCGGATAGGCGGCACAGCGGCACAGATTGCCGCTCATATACTCGCGAATGTCGGCGTCGGTTTCGGCATGGCCTTCGTTGACGCACGCGATCGCCGACATGATCTGTCCGGGCGTGCAGTAGCCGCACTGAAACGCGTCGTGATCGACAAAGGCCTGCTGCATAGGATGCAGCTCACCATCCCTGGCGAGGCCTTCGATGGTGGTAACGGCGCGGCCTTGCGCGGCGACTGCCAGCGTCAGGCAGGACACCACGCGGCGGCCGTCGAGCAACACCGTACAGGCGCCGCATTGGCCATGATCGCAGCCTTTCTTGCTGCCGGTCAGCGCCAGATGCTCGCGCAACAGGTCGAGGAGCGATGTGCGCGGATCGACCGCGAGCTGATGGTCCCGGCCGTTGACCTTGAGGGTGAAATTCGCGCGCGCTTGCGCTTCGCCGTTACTTGCGTCCGCCGCAGTCTCGGCGCGGGAGGGGCGGGCAAACGCCGGCCCCGCGGCGGCGGTCGAGACGCTTACCATCAGGAATCGTCTCCGGTCTGTGCCGGATCGCCGCGGGTGCTTCGCCGCGATGTCATTGCTGATCATGGGCATCCGAAAGCTTAAGGGTCGCGCCGTTGCAACTCTGGTCGATGGCTAACGGCGCTCCTGCAGGTCCGGTTCCGGGAACCACAGCGTACGGACGAAATGTTACTGCTGAAACGGCGCTGTTCTTGGCTTCTCGGAGACGACAACAAAAACATCGTTCGCAAATCGATCTGAGACAGCGTGCCGCATGAGTTCCGCTATTGGAACCAAGCGCATGCGGGTCGAGTTGAGCGAAGTGCACAAGCGCTGGGAGACGCCAGGGCCGAATTTGCATCGCCCGGCAGAACGAGGGCCGCCGCGAGAGCGGACTAATGGCGATCTTCGGGCCTCGAGCAAACCTGTTCATGAACGCGGCGCTTCTCGGCGCCATCGGCGCTGGCGTCGTCCTGCTGTTGGCGGTCTGGGTCGTGCCGGTGATCGGTTACAACACGCAAGAACGGTTCGCGCCGCAGCAGCCGATTCCCTTCAGCCACAAGCACCACGTCAGCGGCCTCGGCATCGACTGCCGCTATTGCCACACCCAGGTCGAGAAGTCCTCGGATGCCGGCATGCCGTCGACGGCGATCTGCATGACTTGCCACTCGCAGATCTGGACCAACGCCGCGATGCTGGCGCCCGACCGCCAGAGTCTGGCGGACAACACGCCGATCCGCTGGACGCGGGTCTACACGCTGCCCGATTACGTCTTCTTCGATCACAGCATTCACATTGCCAAGGGCGTCGGCTGCACCGAGTGCCACGGCCCGATCGGCGACATGGCGCTGACCTGGAAGGCGCGCACGCTCTACATGAGCTGGTGCCTGTCGTGCCATCGCGATCCCGCGCCGCGCCTGCGTCCAAGAGACGAGGTCTTCAATCCCCATTGGCGGCGCACATCGGATACGCCTTCGGGCGCGGCGCTGATGGCGCAATATCACATTCACACCGGCAACTTATCTGATTGCGGAATCTGCCATCGATGAGTGAACCGCCCCGCAGCTATTGGCGCAGTCTGGAAGAGCTGGCGGAGACGCCGGAATTCGCCGCGATGGTCGCCCGCCAGGCGCCGCGCTTTCGCGACATCGTCAACGCATTCGATCGGCGGCGCTTTCTGCAGTTGATGGCGGCATCGCTGGCGCTCAGCGGCCTGTCGGCGTGCGGCCCGGAGCCGAACCCGCGCCAGCTTCTTCCCTACGTGAAAGAGCCGGAGAACATCGTACCGGGGCGCAACCGCTACTACGCCAGCGCTGTTACTCTGGATGGGTATGCGACCGGCGTGCTGGTCGCGCACCAGATGGCGCGGCCGATCAAAGTCGAAGGCAATCCCGATCATCCGGCGAGTCTCGGGGCTGCCAGCGCCATCATGCAAGCGAGCATCCTGCAGCTTTATGATCCGCGACGGGCACAAACGATCATCGGTAACGGGCAGATCAGCAGTTGGGACGCTTTCGTCAGCACCTTGCACGAGCGTCGCGGCGCTCTACTCGCCCGGAGGGGCGAGGGATTGCGCATTCTGACCGGAGCGACCAGCTCGCCGTCGCTTGCGGCACAGCTCGCAAAGCTTCAGCAGCAGTTTCCGCAAATGCGCTGGCATCAGTGGGAGCCGTTGCATCGCGACAACGAATTCGCCGCGGCGCAGACGAGCTTCGGCCGGCCGGTCGAGCGGCTCTACGACCTGAGCAAAGCCGAGCGGATTTTTGGCATCGAAAGCGATCTGATCTCGGCGAGACCGGGCTGGCTCGCCTACGCGCGTCAATTCGCTGCGGCGCGGCGGCCGACGGAAATCGGCGCCACCATGAGCCGCGTCTATGCGATCGAGAGCACGCCGACTTTGCTGGGCGCCAAGGCCGACCATCGCCTGCCGTTGCGGCCGGACGAAATCACGGAGTCCCTGCGCTACCTCGCCGGGTCGCTCGGCGCCGGGCCGCACGAATGGGCGCAGCAGAACGAAGGGAAAAACGCGCGCTCCGCATGGCTGAAGGCGCTGGCCGACGATCTTTCGCAACATAAGGGCGCGGCGCTCGTGCATGCCGGCCGCGAGCAGCCGGCCGAAATCCATGTCCTTGCCGACGCCATCAACGGCGCACTCAGCGCGTTCGGCAACACGGTGCGGTTGGTTGCGCCGGTCCTCGCCAATACGGGCTCGATGCAGCAGTCGATTACCGAGCTTGTCCAAGACATGGCGTCCGGCAAAGTCGAGACGCTCGTTATGCTCGGCGTCAATCCGGTTTACGACGCGCCCGCGGACCTCGATTTTGCCGGCGCACTGCGCCGCGTGCCGTTCTCGGTGTCGCTCGCGCTCTACGAAGATGAGACGGCCCGCGCCGTCACATGGCGCATTCCAGCCACGCACGAATACGAGACGTGGGGCGACGCGCGCGCCTTCGACGGCACCGTGACGATTCAACAGCCGCAAGTGCGGCCGCTCTACGATGGTCACTCGGCGCAACAGATTTGCGCGCTTCTGCTCGGCGATTTTGTATCCGACGATTACAAGCTGGTGCGCGACTATTGGCAAAACCGAGCCCAGCAGGAAAACCGCGGCGAGTTCGAGACGTTCTGGCACGAGGCGGTGCGCATCGGCGTCGTACCCAACACGGCCGAAGCTCCGCTCTCGGTGGCGCCGAACAGCAGCGCCGCAGCTCAGGCCCCTGTAAGCAAATCTCCAGCGCACAACGGCTTGGTGGCGCTGTTTCGCCCGGACGAAGGGACCTGGGACGGTCGTTACGCCGACAATCCGTGGCTTCTGGAAATGGCGCGCTCGTTTACGCGCCTGACCTGGGACAACGCCGCGCTGGTCGCGCCGAGCACGGCAACGCGACTCGATCTGAAGACCCATGACGTTGTCGAAATCGCCGTCGCGCAGACGAAGCTGAAGATGCCGGTCTTTGTGCTGCCGGGCCAGGCGCCTGATTGCATCACGCTGCCGCTCGGCTGGGGCCGTACCGCAGGCGGGCTCGGCGTCGGCGCCGGATTCGACTCCTATCGCCTGCGCCGCGGCGCCGATCCATGGCTTGCCGACATCAGTTCGATCGCCAAATCCGGCGAGGTTTATCGCCTGGCGACGACGCAAAGCCAGGATCGCGTTCTCGGCCGCGACCTCATTCGTGAGGCGAGCCTGGAGCAGTTCAAGACCTATCCTGCGTCCGTTGCGAAGAAGGAAAAAGACGAGTCGCTCTATCCGCCCTTTCAGTATCCCGGCCGCGCTTGGGCAATGGCGATCGATCTGAACTCCTGCATCGGTTGCCAAGCCTGCACCATCGCCTGCCAGGCGGAAAACAACGTGCCGATCGTCGGCAAGGATCAAGTCCTCGATCAGCGCATCATGCACTGGCTGCGCATCGATCGTTATTACTCCGGTTCGGCGGATGCGCCCGACGTGGCCTTCGAGCCGATGCCCTGCATGCATTGCGAGAACGCGCCGTGCGAGGTGGTGTGCCCGGTGCATGCCACCGTGCACGACCACCAAGGCCTCAATCTGATGGTCTACAACCGCTGCGTCGGCACGCGGTTTTGCTCCAACAATTGTCCCTACAAGGTGCGCCGCTTCAATTTTTATGCCTATGCGGCGACGAACGAGCGTCCGCCGGAATCGTGGAATCCGGAAGTGTCGGTGCGCGACCGCGGCGTCATGGAGAAGTGCACCTATTGCATTCAGCGCATCCGCACGGTGCAGATCGCCGCCGAACGCGACGACCGGCCGATTGCCGACGGCGAGATCGTCACGGCGTGCCAGCAGAGCTGTCCAACCCAGGCGATCATTTTCGGCGACCGCAACGATCACAACAGCGCAGTCGCCAAGCGCAAGGCCGCACCGACCGATTACGTGCTGCTCGATGAACTCAACACGCGGCCGCGCACCAGTTACAGCGCACTGATCCGAAATCCCAATCCGGCGATCAAGACCGGTCAGTCGTAAGCGTTGGCGGATATCTCGATGACGATGACTCTGCCGAGCGAATTCTTACCCGACGCACCGGTCGTGGCGCCGGACGTCACGTTGACCTCGCTGAGCGAAGAGGTGAGCAGCCGCGTGCTGATGGATCGTGCGCCGCTTTGGTGGTGGATCGGCTTCGCCCTGTCGTTCGCGCTGTTCACGGTTCTGATCATTCAGATGGGCTGGCTGTTCATCGGCGGCATCGGCGTATGGGGCGTCAATATTCCGGTCGCCTGGGGACTGGCGATCGCCGAATACGTCTGGTGGATCGCGCTGGCGAGCGGCGGCACCATCGTGTCGGCGCTGTTTTTCCTTACCCGCTCGCCGTGGCGCTCGGCGACCAACCGTATCGCCGAAAGCATGCTGCTCTCGGCAGCGCCGTGCGCCGGGCTGATGCCGATCATGCATCTCGGCCGGCCGGGCCTGTTCTACTGGTTGTTTCCCTATTCCAACGTCATGGGCGTGTGGCCGCAGGCGCGCAGCCCGCTGTGGTGGGATTTCATTTGTCTGCTCTGCTACATCCTGATGTCGATCATGTACTACTACGCCGGCATTCTGCCGGACCTCGCTACCGTGCGCGATCTCGCCAGGAGCCGATTCAAACAAATCTTTTACGGCATTCTGGCGCTCGGCTGGCGCGGATCGTCCGAGGAATGGCGCAACCGGCGCATCGTCTACGCCATCATGTCGGCGATCATGGCGCCGATGGTGGTGTCGGTGCACAGCGTCGTCGGTCTCGACTTTGCCGGCGGCCTGACGCCCGGATGGCACGACACGCAATTCCCGCCGTATTTCTTTTTCGGCGCGGTTATTTCCGGCACGGCCGTGATCATGATGCTCACCATCATGGTGCGCTGGGGCTATGGCCTGCACGACGTGCTGACCGGATATCATCTCAACGCGCTGGCCAAGGTCATGCTGGTCGGCAGCGTGATGCTCGGCTACGCCTATGTGTGGGAAGCATTCGGTCCGCTCTACGGCAGCGACGTCGCCGAGCGGACTGAGTTCTTTCAACGCATATTCGGCTTCACCGCGCCGCTGTTCTGGTCGGAAAAAATCCTTACCGTCGTCATCCCGCAACTGCTGTGGCTGCCGCTCGTCCGCCGCAATCAGCTTCTGCTGTTTCTGATCTCCGGCGGCATCATCGTCGGCATGTGGCAGGAACGCATCATGTTCACGACCGCGAGCCTCGAGCACAATTCCATCCCGTCGTACTGGGGCCATTACTGGCCGACGGTATGGGATTGGGCAGCGCTCGCCGGAACGATCGGGCTGTTTCTCACGATGTTCTTCTTGTTCTTGCGTTTCGCGCCGATCGTCTCGATCGCCGAAGTGCGTGAAGTCGTCGAACAGGAGAGATCGAAATGAAAGATCTCTTCGGCGTCATCGCCGTGTTCGATACGGCGGAGGCGGTCAAAAACGCCGCCGCGCGGCTGCGCCAGCAGGGCTATCGCGCCTTCGAAGCCTACACGCCGTATCCGATCGAAGGCTTGGATCAGATCATCCATCCCCGGCCGCATCGGCTCCTGCCCGGCTTGATGTTCGCTGGCGCGCTGCTCGGCGCGGCGTGGGGATATTGGATTCAGTACTGGGACGAAGCGCTGAATTATCCACTCAATGTCGGCGGCCGTCCCTACAACAGCTGGCCGGCGTTCATGGTGAGCACGTTCGAATTCATGCTGCTGGCCGCGATCGCCGCCGGCTTTTTCGGCATGCTCGCCCTATCGCGCTTGCCCCGGCTTTATCACCCGGTGTTCGAAGCGACAGCCTTCGCCCGCGCCTCGCGCGACCGGTTCGTCATCTGCATCGAAGCGTCAGAACCGAGCTTCGACGCATCGGTTGTCCGCCGCGAATTCGAGCAGCTTGGCGCCGAACAGATCGAGGAGGTGCGCGCATGATGCACCGCCGCGGCATCGCGATCGCAGGCCTGGCGAGCGCCGCAGCGCTTGGCTTGGCGGCCTGCGACAACATGGCCAACCAGCCGAAGCTCAATCCCTACGAGCTGCCGTACGGCGCGCAGGCGAATTGGCCGGTGACACCGCCGCCGCATGTCGTTGCGCGCGACGAGCCTTTGCATCCGCCGCCGGCCCCGCGGGTTACCATGGCGCTGCTCGGGCGCGGGCAGCAGCGCTTCGATATTTATTGCGCACCGTGCCACGGCCGCTTCGGCGACGGCAACGGCATGATCGTGCAGCGCGGCTTTCCGCGCCCGCCGTCCTATTACAGCGATGCGCTGCGCAATGCGCCGAGCCAGCATTTCTATGACGTGATCACCAACGGCTACGGCGTGATGTTTTCATATGCGGACCGGGTCGAGCCCGCCGACCGCTGGGCCATCGTTGCCTATATCCGCGCCCTGCAGGCGAGTGCGAGCGCGACTGTCGCCGATGTGCCGTCGGGCCAACGGAGCGCGCTGCAATGAGGCGCGATCCGTATTGGTTCGCACTCGTGGCCGCGGCGCTCGGTGCGCTCGGGATCGTCGGGTGTGTCGTCGGCGCCATCATCGACCCGGCGGCATTCTGTCGCGCCTGGTTGTGCAGCTATTTGTTTTGGCTCGGCCTGCCGCTTGCCGGCGTGACGCTCGTTCTGGTGCATGACCTTTCCGGCGGCGATTGGATGGCGACGGCACGGCCGCCGCTCAATGCCGCGATCGCCACCATGCCGCTGGCGAGCCTCGCCGGCATTCCGGCATTCGTCGGGCTGCCGTCGCTTTACGGCTGGACGCATCCGGCGCCCGATCTGGGCAACGTCTTCTACCTCAATCCCGCCGCCTTCTTCGTCCGCTACGCGATCTACGTCGTGCTGTGGAATCTGCTGGCGGCCTATGCGCTGTGGGGGCCGCGTGTGGGAAGGCTGCCGATCACGCCGGCGCTATCCTGGATCAGCGGCGTCGGTCTCATCGTGCTCGCCTTTTCGGCAGGCTTTGCCTCGATCGATTGGATTCTGTCGCTCGAGCCGAAATTTTGGTCGGCGGTTTTCACCTACGCGCAAGGCGCAAGCTGGTTCAACACCGGCATGGCGATTGTGCTCTTGACCGTCGCGCTGTTCGGCTGGCCGGACGGGGAGCGCCGGCGGCACATGGTCGACCTGTCGCAGATCCTGTTCGCCACGACGATTTTCTGGGCGTACGTCGAATTCATGCAGTTCCTGATCATTTGGGAAGAGAACCTTAGGACCGAGATCCCCTGGTATTTGAAGCGCCTCGATTCGGTGTGGCAGCCGGCAATCTACGTGTCGGCCGCGCTTGGATTCGTTCTGCCCTTCTTCGTTCTGCTGTGGGCGCCGAGCAAGCGCAATCGCGCCGCCGTCGCCATCGTCTGCGTGTCCATTCTGATCAGCCGGCTCTTCCATAACTGGCTCCTGGTCATGCCGGAATTCACGGCGCCGACGCCGCTCTGGCTCGACGTTGCGGCGATGCTGGCGTTGGGCGACGCCATGGTGCTGCTGTTTGCTTTCGGCTTGCGCTACACGCTTCGGCTCGCGCCGGCCGGCGCCCCGATCTGGACCGCGGATCATGGCTGAGACGATCGAAAACAAAACCGATCAGCCGGAGAATCCCGGCACCGCGTTCGAGCCGAGCGACTGGTCGTTGCGGCCGGTGGCGCTGATTTACCTCGGCATACCGGTGCTTCTGGTGACCTCGTGTTTGGTGCTGATCGCCGCCTATCCGAATGCGCTGCCGGATGTCGGACGCACGTTGCGCATCGCACCGCCCGGCCCGCGGCTGCAGACCGACAGCGAAGGCGATTTGCAAAAGTTCCGCGCCGACGAGGAGCAGCGTCTCAACACTTATTACTGGATCGATAAGCAGAAAGGGATCGTGCACATCCCGATCGATCAGGCGATGAAAAGGCTCGCCGCGACGGGCGCGCCTGGCTTTCCCAAGGGACAGGGGCAGCCATGAGACGCGCCACATGGGCTTTGCTCGTAGTCTTCGTGCTGTGCGCCGGCACTTTGCTCGCCGCGGTCACCCTGCCTAGCCCATCGCGGCCTGCACCCAACGGCGGCAGCGACCTCGCCCAACTCGTGTTTCGGCCGCATCCGGGCGCGCGCTTACCCTTGACCACAACGCTGACCGACGAAAGCGGCCGCCTGGTTACACTCAGAACGTATTTCGGCAAGTCGCCCGTCATTCTCGTGCTCGACTATCTGCGCTGCAGATCGCTATGCGGCGTCACACTGCGCAATCTCGTCGCCGGCGCGCTCGACAAGCTGCCGCTCGAGCCAAAGCGCGACTACGAGCTCGTGGCAATCAGCATCGATCCACGTGATACGCCCGCGGACGCCGCGGCGGCGCGGGCCAAGTATGCTGCTCTGCTGGACCGCGGCGGCGCGGAACGCGGCATGCATTTTCTCACCGCGGCTGCGCCAGCGGCCCGCGAGGTCGCCGATGCGGTCGGATTTCCCTATCGCTACGACTCGCTGCTCGACGCCTACATTCACCCTGTCGGCTTCGTCATCGTTGCACCCGACGGCGTGATCAGCCGCTATGTCGAGGGTGTCGCGGTCTCGCCTCGCGATCTGGTCGGCGCCTTGGCCGACGCCGAGCAGGATAAATCGCCGGGTCTGCTCGCACGCATTGTGCTGCTGTGTCACGTGCAGGGCGCACCGCTCGGGCGCTTCACGGTGCCGGTGCTGACCGCGTTCTTCGCCGCCGATCTCGCCGCGGGCTTCGCTCTCATCGCGCTGTTCGCCGCCATCCGCCGCCAGCGTCACGGCTGAGCCAGGTATCACGGGATGTATCACTGGATCCCATTTTGGCCCGACACCGCCGCCGTCAACGCGATCGTGGTCAACAATCTCTACATCGCCGAGCTCGGCGTTTCCGGCCTGATCATGGTGACGGTCCTCGCCATGATGCTGACGTTCTGCGTCCGTTACCGCAAGGGCAGCGCCGTCTCGCGCGCCGGCCGCGTGCAAAAAACCTGGCATTTCGAGATTGGTTGGACCGTCGCCACGCTCGGCGCCTTTCTCATTCTCTTCGTCTGGGGTGCCGCGATCTACATCTGGCTGTACCAGGCACCGCGGGGCGACGAGGAGGTCTACGTCGTCGCCAAGCAATGGATGTGGAAAATCGAGCATCCGGGCGGACAGCGCGAGATCGACGCGCTGCACGTGCCAGTGAACAAAACGATCAGAGTGGTGATGGCGTCGGAGGACGTCATTCACAGCTTCTTCATCCCGGCGTTCCGCATCAAGCGCGACGTAGTGCCGGGCACGCTGGAAACGATCTGGTTCAAGGCCGACAAGACCGGCGTCTTCAGACTCGAATGTGCGCAATTTTGCGGGTTGCAGCACGCGACGATGGATGGCGAGATCGACGTCTTGAGCGGTCCCGATTACGCGCGCTGGCTCACCGAGCAGGGCGTGCACGAATCCCTGGCCGAACAGGGCGAAGCGGTGTTCCGCGCCCACGGCTGCAGCGGCTGCCATTCCGACAACAGCACGGTGCACGCGCCGGCGCTCGCCGGGCTTTACGGCACTTACGTGCACATGCAGGACGGCTCGGTACGCCTCGCTGACGAAGCCTACATCCGCGATTGCATTCTCAATCCGCGCAGCTTCACGGTCGCCGGCTATCCGCCGCTGATGCCGGATTTCGCCGGACAGCTCGGCGAGGACGACCTGGTGAAGCTTGTCGCCTACATCAAATCGCTGGGCAAACAGGAGTCCGCCCAATGAGCGTCACCACCGTCGAGCGCGGGACGGCGGCCGAGCCCGCCGCTGCCTCGGAGCCAAGCTATCTGACCGAGGAGAGCACCGTCGCCTCGTGGCTGTTGACGCGCGACCACAAGCGCATCGCGCTCCTGTTCTTCGCTTCCATCACCTTTTTCTTTTTCGTCGGCGGCCTTGCCGCGACCTTGATGCGGCTCAACCTCGCCACGCCCGAGGGCCTGCTGCAGCCGGCCGTGTACAACCGCATGTTCACCATGCACGGCATCATCATGGTGTGGTTCTTCCTCATCCCGTCGATCCCGACGACGTTCGGAAATTTCTTCGTGCCGCTGATGATCGGCGCCCGCGACCTCGCCTTTCCGCGCGTCAATCTCGGCAGCTGGTACGTGTTCAATCTGTCCGGCCTCGTCGTGCTCTATTCGTTGATCATGGGCGGCGCCGATACCGGCTGGACGTTCTACACGCCGCTGTCGACCTCCTACGCCAACGGCTACGTGTTCGCCGCGGCGATGGCGGTTTTCATCAACGGCTTCTCCTCGATCATGACGTCGCTCAATTTCATCGTCACCATTCATCGGCTTCGTGCGCCGGGCATGACCTGGATGCGGCTGCCGCTGTTCGTCTGGGCGATTTACGCGGTGAGCGTCGTGATGCTGACCGCGACGCCGGTTCTGGCGATGGATACGTTCCTGCTCGCGATCGAGCGGTTCCTCGGCGTCGGCCTGTTCGATCCCAACCACGGCGGTGATCCGCTGCTCTGGCAGCACATGTTCTGGTTCTACTCGCATCCCGCGGTCTACATCATGATCTTGCCGGCGATGGGCGTGGTGAGCGAGATCATTCCCTGCTACGCGCGCCGGCCGATCTTCGGCTATTCGGGCATGACCATGGCGCTGATGGCGATCGCGATCCTGAGCTTCTTCGTCTGGGCCCATCACATGTTCGTCGCCGGCATCTCGATCTACTCGGGAGTCGCGTTCTCGCTGATGACGTTCTTCGTCGCCGTTCCCTCCGCCATCAAGGTATTCAACTGGACCGTCAGCCTGCACAAGGGCAGAATCATATTCGACGCGCCGATGCTGTACGCGCTCAGCTTCGTGTTGTTGTTCACGCTCGGCGGCGTCACCGGCCTGATGCTGGCGACGCTCGGCATCGACGTCGACGTGCACGGAACCTATTTCGTCGTCGCGCACTTTCACTACATCATGGTCGGCGCCACGGTCAGCGCCTTCTTCGGCGCATTGCATTACTGGTGGCCGAAAATGACCGGCCGGCTTTATCCGGAAATCTGGGCGCGATTTGCCGCGATCCTCACTTACGTAGGCTTCAATCTGACGTTCTTCCCGCAATTTATTCTCGGCTATCTCGGCATGCCGCGCCGCTCCTATACTTACCCGCCCGAATGGCAGTCGTGGAATTTGCTGTCGTCGGCCGGCGCCTCGATCCTGGCCATCGCCTATATCCTGCCGCTGTTGTATCTCGGCTGGTCGCTGATTTGGGGCCGCAAATCATCCGCCAACCCTTGGCGCGCGACCGGGCTCGAATGGACCACGCGCTCGCCGCCGCCCACGCATAATTTCGAGCGCACGCCGGTCGTGACCATCGAGCCCTATTGTTACGACCCGGAGCGCGACACCTACGTCACCCAGGAGGGCGTGCCCCATGCCGGCTAGCGCGCCGCCGCTTCGACCTGAAATCCAGTTCGCCACTCTCGAGCAGCAGGGCGAGACCGCGCAGCTCGGCATGTGGGCGTTTTTGGTCAACGAGACGTTGTTCTTCGGTGCTCTGATTTTCACCTATTACATCTACCGCATCTCCTACCCGCACGAGTTCGCCGTGGCGGCCAAAGACGCCGTGCTGTGGTGCGGCAGCGTCAATCTGGCGATCCTGTTGACCAGCAGCCTGACCATGGTGTTCGCGATCAACTCAGGCGCGCAGGGCGAGCGGCAGCCAATGATCCGCTGGCTGATTGCGACCGCCGCGCTCGGCGCGATCTTTTTGTTGATCAAGGGTTACGAGTACTACCTGGATTTTCAGGACAAAGTCGTTCCGGTGGTCAACTTCGCAGCCAAACCGGGCGAGGGCAGCGCCGGCGAACTGTTCTGGGTGTTTTACTGGGTCGCCACCGGACTGCACGCGATCCACCTGACCATCGGCATCGGGCTTGTCCTCTACATGCTGCTGTGGCGCATAAGGCGCGGCGAGATCACGCCGGCCTATTACGCGCCGCTCGAAGTCGTCGGCATCTACTGGAGCTTCGTCGACGCGGTCTGGTTGTTTCTTTATCCCTGCATTTATCTGGTGGGGCGGTCATGACGATCGGGCCGGACATTCATCCCAAGCGCGCGCGGCCTTTGCCGTTCGTCGTCGCTTGGGCGGTCATGCTTCTGCTGGCGGGAGTAAGCCTGCTGACCGCATTTCTCGGCCTCGGCGCGTGGGCGCCTGTCATCCAATTCGGCATCGCCGCGATCCAGGTCAGCGCGCTCTTTATTCTGTTCATGCGCCTGAAAGGTCCCCCTTCGCTGACATGGGTGTTCGCCGTCACAGGCTTTCTCTGGCTCTCATTCCTGTACGGATTAAGCATGACAGATTATGCGAATCGCCGCGGCTGGCCGCCGCTCTACACCACCAGCGGGCCCGGCTTCGAAGCGCACGAGAACGGGCCGTGATCATGGCAAAAGCGAAAACGTTCAAGCTCGGCGATCACGTCAGCTGGAATTCCGAAGCCGGGCGGGTCAGCGGCAGGATCGTGCGGGTGCATATCAAAGACATCGACTACAAAGGCTACACCCACCACGCCAGCAAGGATGACCCGCAATACGCGATCAAGAGCGACAAGACCGACCACGTGGCGCTGCACAAGGGCCGCGCCTTGCGTCGGCTTGGCCGCTGAGGTCTGATCGTCGTCCTCGTCGATCAGCGGATTTTCCCGTGAGCCTTGCCGCCGCCCTTGCCGAAGCGCTAATCGCCACCCGCTCGGACGCCATCATCGCCGCCGACCGCGACGGCGTCATCCAATTCTGGAACCCGGGCGCGCAGCGCCTGTTCGGCCATTCCGCCGATGAGGCGGTCGGCCGTTCGCTCGACTTGATCATTCCCGAGCGGCTGCGCGAGCGGCATTGGCATGGTTTTGGCCGGGTCATGGCGACCGGAAAAAGCCGCTACGGCGAGAGCGACCTGCTCGCGGTGCCGGCGCTGCGCAAAGATGGCAGCACCATCTCGGTCGAATTCACCATCATGCCGCTACGCGACGAGGCCGGCCGCTTGATCGCGCTGGCCGCGCTCTTGCGCGACGTGACCAAACGGTTTGAGGAAATGCGCGAGCTCAAGCGCAGGCTCGCCGAGGCGACCAAACCTGCAACCTGAACCGGCCTGTCTTTGCCCGCTAGACGATGAAGCATGCTGCGAGAAACATGCGCGCAACGCGCCCCGGTCTGCCGCGTTGATATTTCATAAAAGAGGCAAGGAAAGAACGTTTCAGAGATCAGGAGGCGGAGGTGGTCGAGAAAACATTGCCGAACGTCCCGGCTGGTTCTGGCGCTCAGTCAGATCCGTCCATGGTGCGCCCAAACCTCAATCCAGGCGACGAACCGGCACCCGGCACCCCCGGAACCGGCGAGGACATTTGCCCGCTGTGCCACGGCCAGGGCCGCATCATGCGTAGCCGCTGCCCAAACTGCGGCGGCACCGGAAAGGTCATCCGCGGTATCGGCGGCGCGTAATTTGAAATTTCGCGAACGGCAGGCAAAGCGCGCGGCAGCGGCTTCAACGTTGCATCGGCGACATTCGGTTGAGACCGGCAGCCGGAACCCGTGTTCCGCTTTCGGCGTTGTTTGGTTAGGAAGGTGTTACCGTGTCCGTTCGAGTTCATCGGCGATATTCCCGGGCATTGGCTCATTGGTTGCTGGACCGAAGTATGGCCGTGTTATGGGCCTACCTGCTCTATAGGCGTAACCACTTCAGACCGGGGCGGGCTTCGCATTCGCGTTAGGCTTACCCCCGCTTGAACCGGCGTGAGGCGCTGTCGGCCTGATCCTACAAGCCGCACCGGCAGGCAGACTCGATTCCATTGCCGTTCGTGTCTATGTGTCGGCCATGGTCGAGTGGCGTTCTGGCCGTACAGGTCGCGTGGTAAAGCCTGCGGAGACAAAAGCTGGCGCCTCGGCGCGGCAGCCCGAACAACAAGCTCGCCCCAAAGCGGGCGGTGCCGCGATTGTCGTGCGCTGCCTGCACTGCCGGCACGAAGCGGTGTTGAGCCCCGCGGAGCTCGGGGCGCACGGCGTGAAACCGGACGCCCCGATCGCTGGGTTCGTCCGCCGCCTGCGCTGCACGCATTGCGGCAGCGGCAGCGTTCTGGCAAAGCGTGTGGCCAGACCCGAGCCAAGGGCGCCGCGCCAGCGGCGCAGCGCCTGACCCCGCGCGAGGACGACGATGCTGAGGGACGACAGGAGCGGTGATGGCGGCGGCGTCCCGGCGCGCAACGTGCTCGGCGAACCGCTCGATCTCTGCTCGATGAGCCCGATGACCGGGTTCTACCGCGACGGCTGCTGCAATACCGGCCGCGAGGATTTCGGCAGTCATACGGTCTGCGCGGTGATGACCGCCGCTTTTCTCGAATTTTCCAAATCCCGCGGCAACGACCTGTCGACGCCGGTGCCGGAATTCGGCTTTGCGGGCCTGAAACCCGGTGATCGCTGGTGCCTGTGTGCGCCGCGCTGGCAGGAAGCCTTCGCGGCCGGCCAGGCGCCGCGCGTGGTGTTGCGCGCCACCCATGAGGGCGCCCTCGCCCACTGCGCGCTCGCCGACCTCAAACGCTTCGCCGTAGATTTGGCATAAACCCGCGGGGGCGTAGCCAGGCAAAGACCAACAGCGCTTTGTGGAAAGTTTCTAAAAGCGCGGGGGCCGTCTTGTGAATGCCGTAAAGCAAAGCGAAAATCGTCGCGTTATCTCCAATCCCGATTTATTCAAAGGGGGGCTCTCATGAAGCTCAAGCTCGTTATAACGGTCGCAGTGCTGTCTGCACTGCCCGCATTGGCATTGGCGCAAGCACAGCAAGGTGGCGCGCCGAACGCGCCGAAGCCCACCAAGGCCGACGCGCAGAAGGTCGTGGCGATCATCAAGGGCGACAAGGCCAAGACCCAAGCGTTCTGCCAATTGGGCGCGATCAACGATCAGATGGCCGAAGCCGATCAGAAAAAAGATGAAAAGAAGCTCGACGCGCTCGGCAAACAGGCCGACGCGCTGGCACAAAAAATCGGCCCTGAATACGTGAGCCTGATGGACGGGCTCGATCAGGTCGACGAGAACTCGCCGGCCGGCAAGGACATCGCGGCGACGCTCGGCCAGCTCGACAGCGTCTGCGGCGGCAGATAGCCGACCCAATCGACGTAATTGGACCTGTCATGGTCCGCGAAAGCGGACCATCCAGTAAACCCGTTGCTATCGGTGATTACTGGATCATGCGCATCGGCGGTGATGACAGGTAATGCCGTTGGTACTATCCGAATTCCATGATGCTTTGATTTGCCGCGACCGCGTTGGCATCGCTGCGCGCGTCGCGATAGATTGCGCTCCCTGCGCCTTCCGGCGCGCGGACAAAATCGGAGAGATGCGTAATGGAGCCGCTGCCCAAAGGCGCTAATTTCGTCCGTGCCAAAACCTTGTGGGAGATCGGATTGCACATCGCCGGCAATCCGGCGACGCCTTACGGCGGCAACCGCGACATGGTCATCACCGTCGGCAGCGGCTCCGGCCCGCGCTTTCGGTCGTGGCTGCGCATGGCGTCCGGCTCGGCGATCCTGGCCGAGGAAGTGGCGGCCGGCGGCGGCGTCGACCTCGCTTTCGTCAATCCTTCGGCGCTACTGACGCAGGCCTACAACGGCGTCGGCCTGTTCAAGAAACCGCTGCCGCTGCGCATCGTCGCCTCGTATCCGAGCTGGGACCGCTTCGTCTTTGCCGTGCATCCGCGCGCCGGCATCCGCTCGCTCGCCGACATCAAGGCCAAGCGCTATCCGTTGCGCGTGTCAGTGCGCGAAGACCCGACGCATTCGACCTTGATCCTGATCGAGCAGGCGTTCGCGCTGCACGGCTTCACGCTCCACGACATCGAGTCATGGGGCGGCAAGCTCATCCTGTGCGGCGGTCCGTCCGACGTGCGCCGGCTCGAGCCCCTGGCGCGCGGCGAAATCGACGCCGTGTTCGACGAGGGCATCAAAGTGTGGTTGGCCGAAGCGCTGGCGGCCGGTCTCGTGCCGATCGAGCCCAACGAGGACGAATTCGCGGCCATGGGCAAGCTCGGCTGGCGGCGCGTCGTGCTGCCGAAGGCCCGCTTTCCCAAGCTCGCCAAGGATCTCGACACGCTCGATTTTTCCGGCTGGCCGATCTACTGCAACGCCGCATTGCCCGACGAAACCGCCTACGACGTTTGCGCCGCACTGGCCGCGCGCGAGGCCGAGATTCCATTCGAGAAAGGCAGTAACGGCTCGGCGCTCCTCATGGTCAGCGACACCGAGCTCACGCCCATGGACGTGCCGCTGCATCCCGGCTCGCAGCGCTGGTATCGCGAACATAGTAAACGTTGAGGTAAACCCTCGGCGGACATAACGCGAACAAACAAGCAGTGGTGCGGCTTTGCGGGCGTTGTGCTTTCCGTCGCGCCTGTTCGGTGCGACGCGGAACTGCTACAATTGCAAACGCGATCAAGATTGCGGAACCGGAGCTTCACGGCGCCGGTTGAGGTGGTGTCCTCCCCGAGTAATGGAGTGGTGCGGTGGCTCCGCGTGCGTATTGGAAAGGCTACCTGAAGCTTTCGCTGGTGTCCTGCCCGATCTCGCTGTTTCCCGCGACCTCAGGTCGCGAGAAGATCAGCTTTCACCAGCTTAATCGCAACACCGGCAACCGCATCCGTTACCGCAAGGTCGACGCCGAGACCGGCGACGACGTCGAGGCCGCCGACATCGTCAAGGGCTACGAGGTCAGCAAGGGCGACTACATCGTGCTCGAGCCGGACGAGCTCGAAGCGATTGCCCTCGACAGCAAACGCACCATCGAAATCGACGAGTTTGTGCCGAAGAACGAAATCGACGATCTCTATCTCGCCGATCCGTACTACGTCGTTCCCGACGGCGAGGTCGGTCAGCAAGCCTTCGCGGTGATCCGCGAGGCGATCCGCAAGGAAGGCATGGTGGCGGTCGGCAAGGTGGTGTTCACCTCGCGCGAGCACATCATCGCGCTCGAGCCGCGCGGCAAAGGCATGATGGGCGTGACCTTGCGCTACCCTTACGAGGTGCGCCAGCAGGACGAATATTTCGCTGACATCGAGGACGAGAAAGTCCCGAAGGACATGCTCGATCTCGCCGCCCACATCGTCGACACCAAGCGCGGCAAATTCGAGCCGGAAAAATTTCAGGACGAATACGAGGATGCGCTGAAGGAATTGCTGCGCAAGAAGCAGCGCGGCGAGAAGATCGAGCAGCGCAAGGAGGCGGCGCCGTCGAACGTCATCAATCTGATGGACGCGTTGCGCAACAGCCTCAAGGCGGAAGGTGGGCGTCCGCCGGCGCGTCCCGCCAAGAAGGGCCGCAAGAAGATCGACGGCCAGCGTGAGATGCTGTTGCCGATCCCCGGCAAGAAGGCGCGGGAAGCCCCGGTTAAACGCGCCGCCCGGCCGCACGCGCGGCGCAAAAGCGCCGGTTAAAACACGAAACTTTCGGCCGATTATTTGCCGCGCCGGCGCGGCGCCGCCTTCTTCTTGCCGCTCGCAAGCGGAACGACCTTGGCGCTGACGCCGGCGCTCTTGCGCAAAGCCGCGCGCAGGTCGACCGGACGGCCGTGTTTCTTCAACAGGTCGGCGAACGCTTCGTCGGCCAGCTCCTGAAACGTCATCATGCGGTCGCGCGCCAACAGGTCGAGCGCCGCCCAGCTCTCGTCGTCGAACTGGATGCGTTTGCCGGGCATGCCCTCACACCGCGGGATTAGGACGCGGTTCGGGACGCCTGTGCCGCAGCGCCAGCGGCTGAACGAACCAGAGCACGGCGAGCAGTGCCGCCAGTGCGCAGGCAACCGCCACGCCGATCGCCACCGAGCCGAGCGCCTTGGTGACCGCCACGTAGATATCGGCGCTGATGCCGAACGCCAGCGGCACCGCGGCGGCAACGACGAACATCGAGCCCATGCGATGGAAGCTCTCGGTATTCTGGCCGCCGAAGGTTATGCGGTGCAGTGCCGCCGGCGCCATCAGCAGAATGACGGCAAGCGCGATGCTGCACAGCGCAAACGCGTGCGTGAGCTTTGAGCTTTCCGCAAGCTTGTCGAACTCGGCGGTGAGCAGCACTGCCAGCTGAAAACCGAACAACGCCTGCGCGCCGGGCAACAGCACTCGCGATTCCGTCAGCATGTGCTCGACCCGCACGTCGATCGGGGTGTCGGGCTCTTCGGGCATGGCAGGCTCCTTCCCGTTCGGCCGCCGCAACAGATATTCGATGCCGTACCAAAGCGCCAGCGCCAGGCCGGCAATGACGAAGCCGAGGATCGCACCGGCCGGCGTGCCGAATTTGAGGCCGAACACGATGGCGACGTCGGCGCCGAGGCTGAAGGCGAACGGCGCCAGCGCCAGTCCGGCAAACAGGGTGGTCACCTGCACGATGCGGCCGCTGGTCCGGCCGTGCTCGACTATGCGGTGCTGCATCGACGGCGCGATCAGAAGCGCGATGACGACCGCCATGGCGACGAAAGCAAGAACATAATGGACGTGCGAAACCGCCGACAAATTCGCGAACTGGTCCTGAAACACCGCACGCAAGTGAAAGCCGAACAGGATTTGTGCGCCGAGCATCAGTACCCGGCACTCGTCGAGTGCGATCTTGACCTTTTTTTCCTCGCCGCTCATGGCGACCGGACCGTCACCTGCCGCGTCGCCGCGATCGAGGAGCCCCGCGCCGTCGCCTCATACATCGCCACTCCATATCCCATAGAACATGCCTAATGCCGCCGCGAACATCGCCAAGGCCGTGATGCCGACAAAAATACGATTGAGGGCCGAGCTTGGTTGCTCCTTCATGATCGTCCGGTCGCCGGCGATCAGGAGAATGCCGCACAGCAGGAACGGCGCCAGCACGCCATTGATGACCGCCGACCAGAACAAAAATTTCATCGGATTGATGTTTAAAAAATCGCTGCAAGTGCCGAGCGCCACCGATAGCAGGATGACGCCGTAGAACGCGCCGGCCTGCGACAGCCGCTTATTGAGACCATGCGGCCAATCGAACGCCTCGCTGAACGCATAGCCGGCCGAACCCGCCAGCGTCGGAATCGCCAGCAGACCGACCGCCACAATGGCGACTGCATAAAGCTCGGCGGCGAAATTGCCGGCGAGCGGCGCCAGCGCTTCGGCGGCCTGCCGCGATGTCGCGATATCGGTTATGCCGCGCCGGTGCAGCGTCAGGGCAGCCGTCAGGATGACAAAGAACATGATCAGATTGGACAGAAAGGTGCCGAGCCCGACGTCGATAGTACGGTCCAGCAAGCGCTCCCGCATCACATGCGTCCGCCGCGGGATCCGCAATTGGTGCGTGGCCTTGAGGTCCTCGACCTCCTGCGACGATTGCCAGAAGAACAGATACGGACTGATCGTGGTGCCGAGCAGCGCCACGATGGCTTCCCACACCTGGGTGCCTCTCGGTAGCGATGGCAGAAAAGTCGTCCGCGCCACTTCGCCCCAATGTGGATGGACAAGAAACGCAGTCACCACATAGGCGAACAGCGACGGCACCAGCCATTTGAGAATAGCCGCAATCAGCTCGTAGCGGCAGCGCACCATGGCGTAGGCGATGGCGGCGCCGAACAACGGAATCAGAATCGAGGCGTTCACGCCGAACACCATCTCGCCGGCCGCAGCCATCCCGGACAGGTCGGCGGCGATGTTGATGGTATTGGCGATGAACAGGCCGCAACATACCGTGGCGACCACGCTGCGCGGAAATTTCCGCTTGAACACCTTGCCGAGACCCTGGCCCGTAATCAGCCCGATGCGCGCGCACATCATCTGCACGGCGGCCATCAGCGGCCAGGTCAGCCACGCCGTCCACAACAGCATCAGGCCGTGCTGCGCGCCGACGATCGAATAGGTGACGATGCCCGAGGGATCGTCGTCGGCCGCGCCGGTAATCAGTCCGGGTCCTAAAATCTTGCCGCACTTGCCCAGCCGGGCGATGCCGGGCAGGCGCCGCAACCAGTCCGGCGTCAGACGGATGGCATCAACGTGATCGGCAAATCTCGACATGCGCCGGCCGGCATCTAGGCTAACTCAAAATTACTTCTTCCTCGGCACCCGCTTGCCTTCCTTGCGCGCCTTCGACAATCCGATAGCGATCGCCTGCTTGCGGCTTTTCACCTTGCCGCCGCGGCCGCCTTTGCCGCTGCGCGCGGTGCCGCGCTTGTAGCGGCGCATCTCGCTTTCGACGTCTCGCCCAGCCCCGCGGGAGTATTTGCGCTTCCTCTTCTTTGCCACAGCGTCCTCCTGAAAATACGGCGCACGAACACTTGCAAACGCGCGGCGCCAATGTAGGCGCCGCGGGAGCGACTTGCCGTCGCGCACCCGCGGCCCGATCAAATAACCGTTAGAATGATGTCGGGTTCCCGATGGCCGTGGCGCCGCCGCGGTCCTAGCCGCCCTTGCGCCCCGGATAATTCGATTGTTTCAGCAGCGCCGCCAAGTGCGCGGCATTGGCGGCCAGTAGCGGCGTCCATTCCGCCACTTCGCGCGGCGGCTTCGCGAGGTCGATGTAATTGGTCTTGCCGAGCGCCTCGCCGACCCAATAGCTGGCGGCGCCGGTCGGTATCGTAAAACCGAGCTCGCACAGCGCCTCGCACAGCTCGGCCGCGACATGATGGGCGCCGTCCTCGTTGCCGACAATCGCGGCGAGCGCGACCTTGCCGTAGGTCGGCATGCGCTGCATGTCGTCGCGCTCCTCGAGAAACGCGTCCATGCGCTCCAGCACGCGCTTGGCCACGCTCGACGGCTGGCCGAGCCAGATTGGCGACCCCATCACCAGGATGTCGCAGCCCAGCACACGCTTGCGCAATGCCGGCCAGTCATCGCCCGGGCCTTCATCAGCCGCAACGCCGGGCTTTATGTTGAAATCGACGACGCGCAGTATTTCACCATGGGCATCGTATTGGGAAAACGCCTCCATCAATTCGGTGAGAAGCTTTTGTGTCGAAGACGGAACGCCGGCGGATTTGAGCGAACAATTGAGCGCCAGAACGTTGAGCGGCATCGTTCAATGGCCCTCCGGCTTGGCCGCGCGCGACAGGACATGCAACCTCGCAGCATCCGCCTGCCCGGAAGCCGCCGCGCGATCATCGCTCTGCTCAGGCCGGCGGCGCCCCAAAGTCCAATTTGTGCACATACGGACCTCGGCGTTTGGAACGGTCCAGCACGCACCGTCCGCATCGAGAAACACGACCCAGAGCAGGGCCGCTTCCGGTCCGTAATCGATGACGAAATGCGCCCAGCCGGACCCCTTCGACGTTTCCAACGGCAGCGGCGGGTTCAATTGGACGAGCACGGGTACGGCTCCTCGGCTTCCGTCACGACGATTCGGCGCGACGGGGAAAGTTCCTTCACGAATGCAGAAACTCGCGCGCCGGCTTTGGAACCGCCGGCGAATGCAGGCGATTGAGTGATTGTAGTGTTTTTGCGGCGGAGCCCTCGCTCGTGCTGAAAGAGACCTTTAGCAACTGGTCCAATCACAAGTGCTCGACGTTCGGCGCCGCGCTTGCGTATTATTCGATCTTCTCGTTCGGACCGCTGATGCTGATCGCCACGGTGATTGCCGGCATGGTGTTCGGAACCGACACCGCGCGCGGCGAGATCGGCGGCCAGGTGCGCAAGCTGCTCGGCGATTCCGGCGGGCAAGCGCTGCAAGCGCTGCTCAACGGCGCCGACCACCCGTATCAGGGACTGCTGGCGACGATTTTCGGCGTCGGCACCTTGTTGTTTGCCGCTGTCAGCGTCGTCGTGCAGCTCAAGACGGCGCTGAACACGGTCTGGGAGGTCGACGCATCGACGCAGAGCGGCTGGTGGGATCTCGCACGCAGCTACCTGGTGTCGCTTGCCGGGGTCGCCTCGCTCGGCTTTCTACTCCTGGTCTCGCTGATCTTGACCGCGACGCTGTCGGCGGTCGGCAAATATTTCGGCTCCTACCTGCCGGAGCCGACCTTGCAAATCGTTGGTTCGGTGGTTTCCTTCCTGATCATCACCGCGCTGTTCGCGATGATGTTCAAATGGCTACCCGACGCGCCGGTCGATTGGCACGACGTATGGCTCGGCGCGGCGCTGACTGCCGCGTTGTTTGAAGCTGGTAAATTTTTGATCGGCTATTACGTCGGCAGGTTGGCGCTGCAATCGACCTACGGGGCGGCCGCCTCGCTGGTGATGCTTTTGATCTGGGTCTATTATTCGGCGCAGATCGTGCTGTTCGGCGCCGAGTTCACCCACGTCTACGCGGTCCGGCACAGTGCGCGGGGCCAGAACTCCGGCTCGATGACGAACGAGCAGCCCGATGCTCCTGTGGCGGTCAGGCCCGCGGCCAAACGCGCGGCATCCGGTTGATCGTTTCGGCGCCACGGCCACGAACCCCTGCGCCCTCTGACCTGTCGGTCCCCCGATGACGCTTCCGCTGCAGCCGCCATTTGCCCCGATGGAGGCGCTGTCGGTCGAGCGAATGCCGAGCGGCAGCGAATGGCAATACGAGCCGAAGTGGGACGGCTTCCGCTGCATCGGCTTTCGCGACGGCGCGAAGCTCGACCTGCAGTCGAAATCGGGGAAATTGATGACGCGCTATTTCCCGGAGCTCGTTGCTGCGCTTGCTCAATTGCGGCCGAAGCAATTCGTCATTGACGGCGAGATCGTGGTGCCGAGCGAAGGCACGTTTTCGTTCGATGCGCTGCTGCAGCGCATTCATCCGGCGGCCAGCCGCGTGCGCAAACTTGCGGCCGAAACGCCGGCTCTGCTCGTGCTGTTCGACCTGCTGGTGGACGAAGATGGTCGAACCCTCGTCGCGCGGACGCTGCGCGAGCGGCGGCCGGCTCTGGAGCGGTTTTTCGCAAAACATTGCCGTGACACGCCGCGGCTTCGTCTGTCGCCGGCGACCACAAGACGCGTCGAAGCGGAACGCTGGCTCAAGCGCGGCGGCGGTGCGCTTGATGGCGTCATCGCCAAGAGCCGCGACCTCCCCTACCGCTCCGGCGAGCGCACCGGCATGCAGAAGATCAAGAATTTTCGCAGCGCCGACTGCGTGGTGGGCGGCTTCCGCTACAACGAAGGTAAGCGCGTGGTCGGCTCGTTGTTGCTCGGGGTTTACGACGACAACGGCCTGCTCGACCACATCGGCTTTACTTCGACCATCAAGGATCAGGACAAGCCGGCGCTCACCAAAAAACTGAAGGCCCTGATTGGTCCGCCGGGATTTACCGGCAACGCTCCGGGAGGGCCGAGCCGGTGGTCCACCAAACGATCGGCCGAATGGGTTCCGCTCAAGCCCAGGCTCGTCGTCGAAGTCTGCTACGACCATTTCAGCGGCGGCCGCTTCCGTCATGGCACGCGACTGCTGCGCTGGCGACCGGACAAGGCGCCACGCCAATGCACCATGGACCAGATCAAACAGAAGAAAGCCGATGCGATGGCTTTGCTCGGCTGAGTCGGGATTCTCCGCGTTCACTCGCTCAGTTGCGCAACGTCGCAATAGATACAATCGCCAATGCCCAGCCGCTCGCCCTGCCCGCTCGCCAACAGGGCGCGAGCCTCTTCTTCGGTTTCGGCTTCGATACACCAGTCCTCGACCCGCGTGACGTAAACGCTGGCATAGAATGTCTTTGATTTTTTCTTGGGCAGCGCCACGGCTGGCCTCCGAATCAGTTCGCCGCGTGAATTATCGCCATTTGCGCGCGGAACTGCCAGCGAACCGCCGGGTTCAACCCACGGCTTTCCGGGGAGTGAGCGTAAGAGACGTTCTGGAAGGGCAGCAAGGAAGCCGCGCAATTCAACTAGGGTCACGCACCGGGGCGCGCGGCCTCCGGAGCCGCCTCATTCAGCAATTGACGCAGCGCTTCGCGCGTATCGCAGACGCGCTGCCATTGCACGCCTGCCACCGGAAATTCGACCCCGAAGATCGAGCTGATTAGGGCGTTCGTGCGCTGCAATTGCGGTCGGCAGGCTGCGCCGTGGCGCTGTGCTCCGATCAAGTCATCGCGCGCGCTCACGAGCTGCCGCATCGCCTCGCTCAGTTTTCGGCTGGCGTCGGGATCGCAGGTCGGCGATCAAAAGGATGCCGCCGATGACGGCGCCGGCGAGCGCCAGGGGCGTGTAAGCCGACAGGCCGCCGGTATTGTCGTAGCTCATGCCGGTCAGCGACAGATTGTCGGCCGGCAGCATGTTCCATTCCTTGCACGCCACCTCGCAGGCCTTGCAGCCGATGCACAAACTCGTGTCGGTGAAGAAGCCGTATTGCTTGCCCAGCTCAATCTTCACACCGGCGCGATTCCTCAGAACGGGAAGCCGGCCGGCCTGCAACGCTGCCGGTCGGCCGCAGCGAAGGGGGGCGTTACGCCGACGCTCCGCATCCCGGTCCCTCAACGAAAAAATCGCGCCTCGATTCCGAAAATGCGCGACTCGATTTCCTCGCCCGGCAGGCGCGAAACGACCGGCCCGGACTTCGTCCAAATCTCGTGTCTGACCAGGTTCGTAACTTGGGTCATGACACGCTGCGCTCACATTTAGCGAGCGGGCGCCGGTCTTGCTGCGCGGTGTTCGCTCTTGGGTGCGGCCGCAGCATGCGCGCGGGCAGGAAGCTGCAGCACGGTCGCGTATTGTCCAGGACGCAGCCGCGTCACCAGCACCACTCGACCGTCCGGGAACTCGATCGCGTCATGATGCGTCGCGGGATTGTCGACGTTGATCTGCCGGAACCGGCCGACCTTGTGCGGAATCTTCCATTTGTCTTTGCGGAAGAACAGCATCTGCAACCAAACGTGGTGGCGCTCGACGTTGGCCTCGAACGCAAGCTCGGTGCCCGGCATCAGACACACCGCAACGTCGGGTTCCCCGACTGCAGAAAAGCCTCGCGTCAGGGTATTGCGAAAATCAGCGGTGACGAGTCGGTCGCCGACTTTTGCCGGCCGGGAGGCAACCCCGTGAAGGCTATAATCGCACATGGCAGTGTCTCCTTCTCCTTTTCTGGTGTTCTACTTAGGAAAGCATCCGAGCCGCGAGTTGTTTCACAAGCCGCCATGCTATTTCGAGCAATTGGACGCAGCCGTGCCATTCGCCGGATCTCGCGTAGCGGCTGCGGCGCTCACAAGCGGGCAGGCGCACGGGTGTGTAAGGCGCCGCACTCAGTGCCAAAACGGCCGCGCCGCGCCGCATTGGTTGCCATAAGACATGCGGCATCGGCGGCTTAGGTTTTGGCGGCCGGGACAAAGCCCTAATCTTGCCTGCAACGCTACCAATATATTAGCAAAATCGCTTGTCTCCGTGGCCGGCACTGGCGCGCGGAGCGGCGATGGAGGCTAAAAAGTAACATTTGGCGCCTAAAAACATAAAGCCTTCGCCAACCGTAACGGCCGATCGCATCGCGAGCCAGAAGGGGAAATTCCATGCCCCATTCGTCTTTCCGGCGGGACTGGATCACCAAGCCGATCTTTCGCCTGGCGCAGCATGCGTTGCCGCGGCTGTCCGATACCGAGCGCGAAGCCATCGAAGCCGGCGACGTGTGGTGGGACGCCGAACTGTTCGCCGGCAATCCCGACTGGAGCAAGCTCCTCGCCTTCGCGCCGGCACGGCTGGCGGAAGAGGAGCAGCAATTCCTCGCCGGCCCGGTCGAAGAGTTGTGCCGCATGGTCGATGAATGGCAGATCAATTGGGAATTGCGCGACCTGCCGCCGGAGGTTTGGAATTTTTTGAAGGAGAAAAAATTCTTCGCAATGATCATCCCGAAAGCGTATGGCGGTCTCGGCTTCTCGGCCTACGCGCATTCGGAAGTGATCCGCAAGCTGTCTTCACGTTCGATCAGCACCGCGTGCACCGCCATGGTGCCGAACTCGCTCGGGCCCGGCGAACTCCTGGTGCAGTTCGGCACCAAGGAGCAGCAAGCTTACTGGCTGCCGCGGCTTGCCAGCGGCGAGGAGATTCCCTGTTTCGGCCTGACCAGTCCCGAAGCCGGCTCGGACGCCGCCTCGATGACCGATTTCGGTGTGGTGTGCCGCGGCCGCTACGAAGGCCGCGACGTACTCGGCATCCGGCTCAATTGGCACAAGCGCTATATTACGCTCGGGCCGATCGCGACCGTGATGGGGCTTGCCTTCAAGCTGCGCGATCCGGATCACCTGATCGGCGACCGCGACGAGGTCGGCATCACCCTCGCTCTGGTGCCGACGCATCTCCCCGGCATCAGCATTGGTCGGCGCCATCTGCCGGCGATGCACGTCTTCCAGAACGGCCCCAACTCCGGCCGCGACGTGTTCATCCCGATGGACTACGTGATCGGCGGCGTCGCGCAGGCCGGTAAGGGCTGGAAAATGCTCATGAGCGCGCTCGCCGCCGGCCGCGGCATTTCGCTGCCGTCATTGTCGGCTGCGGGCGCAGCCTTCACCGCCCACGTCAGCGGCGCCTACGCGCGCATCCGCGAGCAATTCCACGTCGCGATCGCGCGCTTCGAGGCGATCCAGGAGCGCCTCGGCCGCATGGCGGCGACCGCTTATCTGCTCGACGCCGCACGCCGCATGACCTGCGCGGCGCTCGATGCCGGCCACCATCCGGCCGTCATCACCGCGATCATGAAAGCGCAGGCCACCGAGCGCATGCGCATCTGCGTCAACGACGCCATGGATGTGCACGGCGGCAAGGCCATCATCGAGGGGCCGCGCAATTATCTCGGCAGCCTGTATCGTGGCGTGCCGATCGGCATCACCGTCGAGGGCGCCAATATCATCACCCGCAGCCTTATCCAATTCGGCCAGGGTGCGATCCGCTGCCATCCCTATCTGTTGAAGGAAATGATGGCGCTCGAAGACGCCGACCGACAGCGCGGTCTGGAGGCGTTCGATGCCGCGTTCTGGGGCCATGTCCGCCATAGCACCATCAACGCGCTGCGCGCCTTCGGACGGGCCTGGACCGGCGGCCTGTTGGCGCCGGCGCCGGCTGCCGGCGCGGCGCGCAAATTCTACCGGCAGCTCGGCCGCGATGCCGCGGCATTCGCGCTCGCTGTCGATGTCGCGCTGCTCACGCTCGGCGGCGGCTTGAAGCGCCGCGAGATGCTGTCGGCGCGCTTCGGCGACATTCTCTCCGAGCTTTATCTGTCGAGCGCGGCGCTCAAGCGCTGGAATGACGAAGGCCGCCGCAGCGAAGATTTTCCGCTGCTCGAATGGTGCATGCGGGAGAGCTTTGCCACCATCGCGGCGCGCTTCGACGAGATCTTCGCCAATTTCCCGATCCGGCCGGTCGGCTGGCTGTTGCGTTTTTTCATCCAGCCGCTTGGGCCGCGACGCCGCGGGCCGTCCGACCGCGTGACTGCACGCTGCGCCGCTATCATGACCGCGCCAAGCGCCGCGCGCGACCGCCTCGTTGTGGATCTGTTCCACCCGGCCGAGAGCGAGACACACAATGGCTTGGCCTTGCTGGAGCGCGCCTTCGCCATGGTCGCCGCAGTGCAGCCGATCCGCGACCGCATGCACGTGGCGCGCGTCCGCGACATCGATCAGGCGCTCAAGCAGCGCACCATCACGGCGGATGAGGCAGCGCAGCTGAAAGAAGCGGCCGACGCCGTGGCGGCCGCCGTCGCCGTCGATGATTTTGCTCCGGAGGAACTGACCGGCCGCGACGCCTTTCATCAAGGAGACCAGTCATCAGCGACATTCCAAGCGACGCCGCCGCAAGCGACGCCGGACGAATTTCCGCTCCACTTCCCGCCGGCCGCGGCGGAGTAAGGCGGCCGGTTTACATCGTTGACGGCAGCCGCACGCCGTTCATCAAGGCACGCGGGCGGCCCGGCCCATTCACGCCGGTCGACCTCGCCGTGCAATGCGGGCGGCCGCTCCTCTTGCGCCAGCCGTTTGCGCCCGACGCCTTCGATCTCGTCATCCTCGGCTGCGTCAATGTCATTGCCGACGAGATGAATCCGGCGCGCGTTGCCGCGCTACGGCTCGGCATGGGCGAGGCGATGGTCGCCTTCACGGTGCAGATCAATTGCGGCTCCGGCATGCAGTCGATCGACACCGGCTACCGTTACATCCGCGATGGCGGGGCCGACCTCATTCTCGCCGGCGGCGCCGAGGCGCTGAGCCATGCGCCGCTGGTCTTCAGCCACGGTGCGGTCAATTGGTACGCGCGGCTGTTCGGCGCGCGCACGCTCGGCGCCAGGCTGTCGGCGCTGCTCGGCTTCCGCCCGGCGTTTTTCAAGCCGGTCATCGGGCTCGAACGTGGCCTCACCGATCCGATCACCGATCTCAATATGGGCCAGACCGCCGAACTGGTCGGCCACCTGTTTGCCGTCACGCGCCGCGACGCCGATGAATACGCCGCCGAAAGCCAGCGGCGATTGGCAGCGGCGCAGCGCGACGGCCATTTTGCCGACGAGATCGAACCGGCGTTCGCGCGCGACGGCACCGTTTACGACCACGACGATGGCGTGCGGCCGGACAGCAGCGCGGAATCGCTCGCCAAGCTCAAGCCGGCGTTCGAGCGGCCGTGGGGCAAAGTCACGGCAGGGAACAGCTCGCAGATCACCGACGGCGCCTCGTGGGTCATTCTGGCTTCCGAGGACGCCATCGCACGGCATCGGCTGACACCCAAGGCAGTCATCGTCGACAGCGAATGGGCGGCACTCGATCCGTCAGTCATGGGGCTCGGCCCGGTCTATTGCTCGACCCCGCTGTTGCGCCGCCACGAGCTTACGCTCGAGGACGTCGAATTGTGGGAGCTGAACGAAGCCTTCGCCGCGCAGGTGTTGGGCTGCCTGGCCGCCTGGCAGGATGACGAATTCTGCCGCGACGCGCTCGGCCTTGGCGGCCCGGCCGGCCGCATTTCGCGCGACCGGCTCAATGTCGACGGCGGCGCCATCGGCGTCGGTCATCCGGTCGGCGCCAGCGGCAACCGCATCGTCTTGCACCTCGTCAATGCCATGAAGCGGCTCGGCAAAAAGCGCGGCATCGCTACCGAATGCATCGGCGGCGGCCAGGGCGGCGCCATGCTGATCGAAGCGGTGTGAAGGCGCGACCATGACCAGCACGCCCGCCCGCAAGCCGGCCCTCGCCATTCTGGGGAAGCGCGACCTGGAGCTTGGCCCATTCGCACGCGACGACGCGCAGCACGAGCCGGGACCCTGGGCGCATTGGCGCATGCGCACCGACGAAGACGGCATCGTGTGGCTCTTGTTCGACAAGAAAGATGCCAGCGCCAACACGTTGTCCGAACCGGTGCTGACCGAACTCAATGACGTCCTCGGCAAACTCGAACGCGATGCGCCGCGCGGCCTCGTCATTCGCTCGGCCAAACCCGGCGGATTCATTGCCGGCGCCGATATCGCGCAATTTCGCGGCGTCACCGACGTCGCCGAACTCGAAATGCTGCTGTCGCGCGGCCACGCGGTGCTCGATCGGCTCGACCGCCTGCCGACCGTCACGGTCGCGGTCATCCACGGCTACTGCCTCGGCGGCGGCTTGGAGCTCGCGCTCGCCTGCGACCACCGCATCGCCGTCGACGACGCGAGCTTCGGCTTTCCCGAAGTGCTGCTCGGCCTGCATCCCGGGCTCGGCGGCACGATGCGGCTGCCGCGCCTGATCAATCCCGTCGCCGCCATGACCATGATGCTGACCGGGCGCACCGAGCGCGCCCGCCGCGCGCGCCGGCTGCGCCTGGTCGATGCGGTGACCCAGGAGCGCCATGTGCGCGCCGCGGTGCGCGCCGCCGTCGCCGGCGATCTGCGCCGCAGCAAGCAGGACTTTGTCGGCGCGCTCCTTAACAGCAAGCCGGCGCGCCAGTTCCTCTCGCGACGCATGGCAAGCGAAGCCGTCAAGCGCGCCCCGCGCGCGCATTATCCGGCGCCCTACGCGCTGATCGACCTGTGGGTCGAGCACGGCGGCGATGCCGACGCCATGCAGCAGGCGGAGATCGCGTCATTCGCCAGGCTTTTGGTCGGCGACACTGCGCAAAACCTGGTGCGCGTATTTTTCCTGCGCGAGAACTTGAAAAAGCTCGCCGGCGGCGAGTGGCCGGGCCGGCGCGTGCACATCGTCGGCGCCGGCACCATGGGCGGCGACATCGCCGCGTGGTGCGCCTGGCAAGGCCTCCTCGTCACGCTCGCCGACACCAATCGCAATGCGATCGGCGGCGCCATCAAACGCGCCGCAAGCCTTTATGGCAAAATTGGCCGCGACAATAGGCGGCGCGTGCGCGACGCGCTCGATCGCCTTATTCCGGACTTGCGCGGCGACGGCGCGGCCAACGCCGACCTCGTCATCGAGGCGGTGCCCGAAAACCTGGATCTCAAGCGCAAGATTTTTGCCGCCGTCGAGCCGCGCATGAAGCCCCGCGCAATTCTCGCCACCAATACGTCAAGCATTCCGCTCGAAGTTTTGCGCGAAAATCTGGCGCGGCCGCAACGCTTCGTCGGCATTCATTTTTTCAATCCAGTGTCGCGCATGCAGCTCGTCGAGGTGGTCGGCCACGATCAGGTCGCGCCAGAGGTCCTGGCGGACGCTTGCGCCTTCCTCGGCCGCATCGACCGGCTGCCGGCACCGGTGAAGAGCGCGCCCGGCTTCTTGGTCAACCGCGCGCTGACCCCGTATCTGCTCGAAGCTCTGGTCATGCTCGATGCCGGCGTGAAGAAGGAAGCGATCGACAAGGCAGCGAGCGATTTCGGCATGCCGATGGGGCCGATCGAGCTGGCCGACGAAGTCGGGCTCGACGTCTGCCTGCATGTCGCCGACACGCTGCGCGGCAGCCTGCATCGCGACATGCCCGAAGCGCCGCAATGGCTGCGCGACAAGGTCGCCAAGGGCGAACTCGGCAAGAAGAGCGGCAAAGGAATTTACGAGTGGAAGGACGGTCGCGCGATCAAATCCGATGAGGATGCCGCGCCGCCGGCCGACGCCGCCGACCGCCTGATCCTGCCGATGCTCGACGCCTGCGTTACCTGCCTGCGGGAAGGCGTCGTCGCCGACGAGCCGGTGCTCGATGGCGCCATGATTTTCGCCACCGGATTCGCGCCATTCCGCGGTGGGCCGCTGCATTATGCGCGTACGCGCGGCATCGCCGACGTGCGCGCCACGCTCGAACGGCTCGCCGCGCAATACGGGCCGCGCTTCACGCCCGATCCGGGCTGGGACAGCCTGTCTTGATCCGGCGTCTGGCGCCAGACCTGTCCGAAAATCGCAAATCGCCGGGCCCGGCCGAAACCTGTCCGAATCGCAAATCCGCTATGTCGGAAAAAAGACATCGGGCGGCCGGCAGAAAAACGATGCCCAGCAAATCAGATTGGCGCAATTTCATTCCGTTGATTTGCACTTTTTTAGGGTTTTTGCCGTCGGGCTGGCGGCCTCGACGTGCACCGGCTTGCGCCGCGTTGCCGTTACCGCTACATAGGCGCATCGAGTTTTTCGGGCCGAAAGATTTGCCCATTCAGCGACGACAACACGGCTGACCGACGATCCTTCACCAAAATCTCGAGCTAACCGAGCCGGGCATTCGCGCACGGCTCACATCGACGTGCCTATCAGGAGAGGTGTCTCGTGAGCAACGGAACCGTTAAGTGGTTCAACACACAGAAGGGCTACGGATTTATTCAGCCCGAGGGCGGCGGCAAGGACGTGTTTGTCCATATCAGCGCCGTCGAGCGCGCCGGTTTGCGCGAACTGCGGGAAGGCCAGCGGGTGTCCTTCGAGATCGTGACGGACCGCAAGACCGGCAAATCAGCGGCCGAGAATCTGAAGACCTCCTGATCGGCACGACCGCCGTCTGTTCCGACGCGCGGCTCTTTTTCAAACAATAGCTGGTCCGCTTCGCGGACCAGTTTCAAGTATTTTCGGCCGTGCGTGCCGCGCACGGGTTCAACTGGTTTGTCTCGGGTAAGAGAAAGCCGCCGATTACAACGGCTGGCGCGGCCCCCTATTATTCGCGCCAATGGTACGGCTAACCCGCCGCGGCGAAGCCTGGAAACGGCACGCCGCAAGTCTGCAGGATCAGAAAAGCGTTGAGCAGCAGCACGACAGCGGCGCCAATTGCGGCGGCGAGCTGCGTCAGCCGGCCATTGGCAAACGCCCCCATGATGTCGGACCGCCGGGTGAAGATCAGCAGCGAAATCATCGGCAGCGGCAGCGCGATCGACAACACGACCTGACTGAGCACCAGCGCATTCGTGGCATTGACGCCCGCCGCCACCACGGCGAAGGCCGGCATCATGGTCACGGCGCGACGCAGCCAGATCGGAATACGGAAGCCGACGAAGCTCTGCATGATCATTTGTCCGGCCATGGTGCCGACCGTCGAGCTCGATACCCCCGAGGCGATCAGCGACAGCAAAAACACGCCGGCGGCGCCGATGCCAAGGAGCGGGGTGAGCGTATGATAGGCGGTCTCGATTTCCGCCACGTCCGGATGGCCGGCGTGAAATGCGGCCGACGCCATCATCACCATGGCCATGTTGACCAGGCCGGCGACCACCAGCGCGATGATCACTTCGCGATTGGAATAGCCCAGCACACGCCGCCGCTCGGTGTCATTGCGTACCGGCATGCGCGCCTGCGTGAGCCCGGAATGCAGATAGACCGCGTGCGGCATGACGGTGGCGCCGATAATGCCGACCGCAAGCAGCAGCGCCTCCCCGTCGGCAAGCTGCGGTACGAAGGTATGCAAGCCGGCAGCGCGCCAATCCACCGGCGCGACGAACATTTCGATCAGATAACAAAGCGCGATCAGGCCGACCATGCCGCCGATGATCAGCTCGAGCGGCCGAAAGCCATAACGATCGAACAGCAACAGCACATAGGTGATGATTGCGGTCACGCCCATCCCGACGATGAGCGGTATCTGAAACAACAGCGACAGGCCGATGGCGCCGCCCAAGAACTCGGCCAAGTCGGTCGCCATCGCGGCGATTTCGCTCACCACCCACATGGCGAACGCCACCGGCCGCGGAAACTGCTCGCGGCACATCTCGGCAAGGTTGCGGCCGGTGACGATGCCGAGCTTGGCGGATAGCGCCTGGAACAGCATCGCGATCAGGTTGGCGAGCAGCACGACCCACAGCAGCCCGTAGCCGTATCTGGCGCCGGCCTGGATGTTGGTGGCGAAGTTGCCGGGGTCCATGTAGGCGATCGAGGCGACCACCGCCGGCCCGGCGAACGCCAGCGCCGCGCGCAGGCCGCGCCGCTCGCCGGCCAGGACCGCGCGCCCGGCCGCCACCGTACGTGCCGACAACGACGCCGCGCCGGCGCCGGCTTGGCGCAAGGTCGGGTCGTCGTCGGGGGCGCGGAACATCGATGCAGCACTCGCAGTAAAATGTAGCCTTGGTTACTTTATAGTCGTTTGCCGCTTTTTCGTCAACGGCTTCAAAGTGTAGCTTAGGTTACATTTTGACACGACGAGCGGAATATGATGTCGGCTCGGCCATGGCCCGCAGCCCCGCCACCTCGGATACCGACCATTCGGCCACGGCAAAGCTCCCGGCCGAGGGCACCCAGGCACGCCGCTTCGGCAAGACCCGCTCGGCGCAATCGACGGCGCTTTTGGAAGATTACGCCGAGTTGATCGCCGATCTCCTGGCCGGTGAAGGCGAGGCGCGACCGACCGACATCGCCCGCCGGCTCGGCGTCTCGCATGCGACTGCGATCAAGAGCATTTCGCGTTTGAAACGCGCCGGCCTCGCCACCGCGCGGCCCTATCGCGGCGTCTTCCTCACCGACAAGGGCCGCGCGCTCGCCGACCGGGTGCGCGTGCGCCACCGCCTGGTCGTCGACGTGCTCCAGGCGCTCGGCGTGCCGAGCGAAGCGGCTGAAGCCGACGCCGAAGGCATCGAGCACCACGTCTCGGAAACGACGCTGAAGGCATTCGCTCAGTTTTTGAAAGCGGGCAGCTGATCCGCCTCACGCCGCATGCGCGGTGAGCGCCTCGACGATGCCGTCGACGATCTCCTCGATCATCGCCTTGTCGTCGCCCTCGCCCATGACGCGGATCACCGGCTCGGTGCCGGACGGCCGGACCAAGAGCCGGCCCTGGCCGTTGAGCCGCTTTTCGGCGCTGGCGATCGCCGAGCGCACCTTGGCGTGCTGCAGCGGCTTGCCGCTCTTGTAGCGCACGTTCTTGAGCACCTGCGGCAGCGCATCGAAACGATGGCAGACCTGCGACACCGGCTTGCCCTGCTTCTGCACCACGGCGAGCACCTGCAGCGCGGCGACAAAGCCGTCGCCGGTGGTGGCATAGTCGGACAGGATGATGTGGCCGGACTGCTCGCCGCCGACATTGTAGCCGTGCTCGCGCATGTGCTCGAGCACGTAGCGGTCGCCGACCGGCGTGCGCACGAGATCGAGGCCGCGCGCGCGCAGGTGCCGCTCGAGGCCGAGATTCGACATCACCGTGGCGACGATGCCCGGCTTGGCGAGCCGGCCGTCGTCGCGCCAGCTTTCGGCGATCACCGCCAACACCTGATCGCCGTCGATCAGGTGGCCGCGTTCGTCGGCAATCAGGACGCGGTCGGCGTCGCCGTCGAGCGCGATGCCGATGTCGGCGCGCATCTCGCGGATCTTGCGGCAGAACGCTTCCGGCGCGGTCGAGCCGCACTCGTGATTGATGTTGAAGCCGTCCGGCTCGACGCCCATCGGCACGACATCGGCGCCGAGTTCCCAGAGCGCATCGGGCGCGACACGGTATGCGGCGCCGTTGGCGCAGTCGATGACGATGCGCAAGCCTTCGAGCGACAGGTTGCGCGGCAAGGTGCGCTTGGCAAACTCGATGTAGCGGTCGTGCACGCCGTCGATGCGTCTGGCGCGGCCGAGATCGCGGCTGCCGGCGAGCCGCTTGGTCAGGTCGGAATCGATCAGCCGTTCGATGTCGCCCTCCGCCTCGTCGGAAAGCTTGTAGCCGTCCGGTCCGAACAGCTTGATGCCGTTGTCGTCGAATGGATTATGCGAGGCCGAGATCATGACGCCGAGGTCGGCGCGCATCGAGCGCGTCAGCATAGCGACCGACGGCGTCGGCATCGGGCCGAGCAGCAGCACGTCCATGCCGACCGAGGTGAAGCCTGCGACCAGGGCAGTTTCGATCATATAGCCCGACAGCCGCGTATCCTTGCCGATCACCACGCGGTGGCGGTGCTCGCCGCGGCGGAACACCAGCCCGGTGGCCTGGCCCACCTTGAGCGCCAGCTCCGGCGTGATCACGCCGTTGGCGCGGCCGCGAATGCCATCGGTGCCGAAATACTTACGAACCATTTTCGGATGCCCCGCCGCCTCCACGCGGAGGCCAATACTAACCTTTTCCCCGATCTCTAGCTGCAAAAAGATGCAGTAATCTTACTACGGTTACGAACGTTCCGTTGCATTATAGATCAGGATAAGCGCGCGCGCCGCAACGGCGTTGCCGGCATTCGGCCGACAAGCGCCAAAGGTTCGGGTTCCTGACGGCGACGTGATCCTCACGCCTCATTCTTGTCGCATTTACTCGGCGACGGCTGGGTGACGGAGACCGGATCGGAGCCCGGAAAGGTGTCCTGCAGGCCGCGGTCGAGGGCGTCTTCGAACGATTTCTCCCGTTCGGCCTCGCGCCGTCTGCGGTCTTCGCCGTGGCGGCCGGTCTCAGCTTGCCGATGCGCGCCGCGAGACGACCGGTGCGCACGCCGGTGCGGTGCGTCGATCATGGTTGGATCCTGAGCGTTGTTCACCGAAAACCCCTCCGGCACGCGGCACTCGGCCAGCCAGTTCCCTCAGATAACGGTCGGCGGCCGGGGGGCGTTCCTACGGCCCCGCCGCGGCAGGGGCCGCGCCGGCTTAACTGTGCTATCAAGACCGGCAGGGAGGAGCGTGGGACCCTGCGCATGAGAGCCATGACCTGTATCGAGGATTTGCGGCGGACTGCCCGCCGCAAGGTGCCTCGCGCCTTTTTCGAATATGCCGACGGCGGCGCCTATGCCGAGGCGACGCTATGCGCCAATTGTGACGAACTGCAGCGCATCAAGCTGCGCCAGCGCATCCTGGTCGACGTCGCCCAGCGCAGCACCAAAACCAACATTCTCGGTGAGCCGGCGGCGCTGCCGCTGATGCTCGCCCCGATCGGACTGTGCGGCATGCAGCACGGCGACGGCGAAATCCTCGCCTGCCGCGCCGCCCAAGAAGCCGGCATCCCGTTCACGCTTTCCACCATGTCGATCTGCTCCATCGAGGACGTCGCCGCCGCGGTGAAAAAGCCGTTCTGGTTTCAACTCTACGTCATGAAGGACCGCGGCTTCATTCGCTCGCTGATCGAGCGGGCCGCAGCGGCCAAATGCAGCGCGCTGGTCCTAACGGTCGATCTGCAGGTGCTCGGCCAGCGTCACAAGGACATCAAGAACGGCATGACCGTTCCGCCCGAACTGGCGCGTTTCGACACCTTGATCGACATCGCCACCAAGCCGGCCTGGGCGCTGAGCATTCTGCGCGGCAAGCGCAAGACGTTCGGCAATATTTCCGGCCACGTCGCGGGCATGGAGAACGTCAACTCGCTCTCGACCTGGATTTCCGGGCAATTCGATCCGGCGCTGAACTGGAAAGACGTCGAATGGGTCGCCGGGCTGTGGGGCGGCAAGCTCATCCTCAAGGGCATCCTCGACGTCGAGGACGCCCGCATCGCGGCCAAAACCGGCGCTGCCGCTCTGATCGTCTCCAACCACGGCGGCCGGCAGCTCGATGGCGCGCCATCCTCGATCTCGATGCTGCCGAAGATCGCCGATGCGGTCGGCTCCGACATCGAGGTGATGTTCGACGGCGGCATCCGCTCCGGCCAGGACGTGTTCCGCGCGCTCGCGCTCGGCGCCCGCTCCTGCATGTCCGGCCGCGCCTACATTTACGGCCTCGGCGCCGGCGGCCAAGCCGGCGTCGCGCGGGCGATCGAGATCATCAAGAACGAGCTCGACGTCACCATGGCGCTGACCGGAACCCAAAGCATCGGCGACATCGGCCGCGATTCACTGGCGCTGTGACGAGTATATTTCCCGGGCGCAGCGCAGCACGAAGTGGTGTGCTGCAGACCCGGGATCGTCACAATCACCGAGTTTGAGACGGTCCCGGATCAGCGGTGCACCGCTTCGCGCTGCACCGCATCCGGGAAACGCGCTTCCCGAAACCGCTTTCGCGGGGACGAGTGGCGAGAAAAACTCTTACTCTTCCTTATACCCATAGCCCGGCACGTTGCCGCTGGCGCCGTAATATTTGTACGGCAAAAATTTGCCCGACATGGTGATCTTGACTCGGTCGCCCTTCGGGTCGGGCTGGCGCTCGAGCTGCAGGTCGAAGTCGATGGCCGACATGATGCCGTCGCCGAATTCCTCCTCGATCAACGCTTTCAGCGCCGGACCGTTGACCATCACCAGCTCGTAAAAGCGGTAGATCAGCGGATCGGTCGGCGGCATCGGCGTGCCGCGGTATGGCGTCTCGTTGAGCAGCGCCTGCTCGGCCTTGGACAGGCCGAACAGCTCGGCGGCCTTGGCGACCTGCGGTTTGGTCAGCTTCATCTGGCCGAGCACCGCGCCGGTGATCAGCATCGGCGACATGCCGCCGATCTCGCTGCAGATGTATTTCCAGCTCCAGCCGTTCTCGCGCTTGATGCCGAGCATTTTTTCGGTGAGTTCGGCCCGTGTCATGGCAATCTCCCATCGTTAGGCACGCATCTGCCTAATTGACAGGCAAGCGCCGTGCCAACGTCAATCATCTTGCCTAGCTGCAGGGCGGGCCCGCCAGTCGGGGCCGGACGCGAGGCCCGGGGCCCCGACAAGCGACGACAAGCGGGCATGGCTCAGCGCGGCACCACGCCGTCGCGCCCGACGTTGATGCGATTGATATTGAAGCTGCCGTCGGGCTGCTTTACCGCGGCGATGACCGAGAACGCCGCGCCCGGCTTGAGGGCGCTTTGATCGCTGACCACATAGCGCACGATCGGCACGTCCGGGCCGACGATGATCTTCTTCTCACCGTCCTTGTATTTGACGGTGACCACCGGTCCTGCGACCCCGGTGACCGTGGCGCCGACCGTGCCATTCGTCATGGTGCTGTTGGGCGCGCCGTCCCACGGCCGAAAGCCCTCGCCGGTGCCGCGCATCTGGTCGGCGAAAATGTGGACTTCGATCGCCTTCTGCGAGCCGTCCGGCTGCGGCATGGCTCCGCTGCCAATATAATCGCCGTCCTTGATGTCGGCCATCGAGGCCTTCACCACTTCGACGACCAAAAGCTTGTCGGCAAGATTGAGCGTGAGCGGCGCCCCCTTGTCCGACTTGGCGGTAAGCGCCTTGCCGTCGACTTTTTCGATGACACCGTGCAAGCGCTGCGTTTGCGGCGCTTGCGCCAACGCCGTTACGGCGACCAAGGCCGTGAGGAATGCGATGCCGGCGGCCACGCTTTTTTTGGTCATGTCACTCTCCCATCGCCCCGCACAGAGCGCGACATCGCCTCGGAATGGCCTCACATCGGCGGATCGACGCCGTTGCTGCCTACCGTGATGCCCGGCGCTTCCAATGTGCCGTCGGGCAGTTTTTTTGCGGCGACAATGAAGATTTTGGCGCCGGGCTTGAGGTCGGCTGCGCTCCCCGGGGCGAACATCACGACGGCGACGTTGTCGGGCACGATGAAGGTCTTCTCGCCGTCCTTGTATTTCAGGACGAGCTTCTGGCCTCCGGCGCTCGTCACCTCCGATTCGATATTGGCGTTGGTCATGGTGCTGTTGGGCATCAGATCCCACGGTCGATAGCCTTCGCCGGTGCCGCGCAGCGCTTCCGGGAAGATATGAATCTCGACCGCCTTTTGCGTTCCGTCCGGCTGCGGCATCGCGGTGATGCCGACAAACAGACCCTGCTTCACGTCGGCGACCGACTTCCTCACCACGGTGCGGATCGGCGCCTTATCGGCAAGCTTGACCGTCACCGCGGCGCCGTCGCGCGTCTTCACGTTCAGGGTCTCGCCATTGACGCTTTCAATCGTGCCGCGCACCCGCACCATGTTCGGCGCCTGTGCCAGCGCGGACGTCGCCGCCGCCGCGGCGAACAGCATCAGCGCAATTCGCAATCGCTTTGTCATGATCGCTTCCTCCTGTATTCGCGCTTGTTAGCGCCACACGCCGTAATCGCCGAAGGCGACGTTTGGAGCTTCGAGGTTGCCGTCGGGAAGCTTTTTGGCCGCAGCGATGAAGATTTTTTGGCCCGGCTTCAGATCCGCGGCGCTTGCCTTCTTGTAGGCGACGATTTCGGCGCTCGGCGGAACGACGACTTTCTGTTGGCCGTCCTTGTAGGTCACGTTCAGCGTCGTGCCGTCGACGCTCTTGACCTCGCTGGCGACCGTGGCGTTGGTCATCGTGCTGTTCGGCTGCAGGTCCCATGGCCGATGGCCTTCGCCGGTACCGCGCAGCGCCTCGGGGAAAATAAGGATCGCCACGGCTTTCTGGCTGCCGTCGGGCTGCGGCATGGCGGTGACGGCGATGTAGTCGCCTTGCTTGATATCGGAAAGCGAAGCCTTGACCACCTGGTTCACCGGCGCGTTGGCGGCAAGCTGTATTTTGATCATCGCGCCGTCGCGCGTCTTGGCCGTGAGGGTTTGACCGTTGACGCTGTCGATCGTGGCGCGGACGCGCACCGTCTGCGGCTGCTGCGCCTGCGACGGCTGCGCGGCAACGAGTGCCGCCGCACCGAGCAACGCAAGGGCGCTCGCGCCCAAGGTTCGTCGTGTGACTTTACGCATTGGCATCCTCCCGATTGCGCCGGCATGGCACCGCTGGCGCGTCAGTTTTTTAACCCCACAGACCGCTACGTTATTCCGCTCGCTTGGCCGGCGGAAGCGCCGAGATCGGCCTCCAGGAGCGCGCGCAGCTCGGCCGTCACCTCCGGCGTCTTGCCGAACCACAGCGCAAAGCCACGTACGGCCTGATACATGAGCATGCCGAGCCCGTCGGCGGTGCGCAGGCTCCGCTCGCGCGCAGCGCGCAAGAGCGGCGTCAGCAGCGGCGCGTAAACGAGTTCGGCGACAACAGCGTGACCGGGCAGTTGCCGCACATCAAGCGGCAATTCGGGATGCCCTGCCATGCCCAGAACGGTAGCGTTGACCACAAGGCCGGCACCCGCGAGCACCGCCTCGTCGCCCCAGTCGGCCGGGTGGACGGCCTCGCCGAAGCGCTGGCGCAAATCCTCGGCTCGACTGTGCGTCCGGTTGACAACGGTAATGCGCGAAACGCCGCGCCCGATCAGGCCGTAGATCACGCCGCGCGCCGCTCCGCCGGCGCCGAGCACTACGGCCTTGCCGAGCCCGCGGTCCCATTGCGGCGCGCAAGCGTCGAGGTTGTCCAAAAAACCTTCAACGTCGGTGTTGGTCGAACGGAGCGTGCCGCCTTCGAACCATAGCGTGTTGGCGGCGCCAACCGCCCGCGCGCGCTCATCGGGCTGCGAGGCCGCCAGCGCCGCCTCCTTGTGCGGCACCGTCACGTTGGCGCCCACATAGCCGCGCCCTGCGAGCGAACGCGCGAACTCGGCGAATTGCTCCGGCGGCACCGCCTCGCGCCGGTATTCGCCGGCAATGCCGTAGCGTTTGAGCCAATAATTGTGAATCAACGGCGAACGCGAATGCGCAACCGGCCAACCGATTATGCACGCCGCGCGCAGCGGTGCGTTCACGCCTCGGCCACCACGGTATTGCGCAGCGCGCCGATGTCCGGACTCTCGACCTCGATCGTGTCGCCCGGCTTGAGCCAGACCGGCGGATCGGCTTTCGGCCCCATTTTGATCGGCGTGCCCGTACAGATGACGTCGCCCGCCTTGAGCGTCATGAAGCTCGTCGTGTAGGCGATGATGTCGGCGAACGAAAAGATCATGCTCGCGGTGGTGTCGTCCTGCGTCACCTCGCCGTTCTTGCGGACGACGATATGCAGCGGCTTGGTCAGATCGAGATCGGTCTCGATCCACGGCCCGATGCCGCCGGTAGCATCGAAATTCTTGCCCTGGGTGACGTTGAACTGGCCATGCCGCGTCCAGTCGCGGATCGTGCCCTCGTTGGCGAGCGTCACGCCGGCGATCGTCTCCAGCGCCTTGTCCTTGGCAACATGCTTGCATTCGCGCCCGATGACGATGGCGAACTCACCCTCGTAATCGAGCTGCTCGGAGATTTTCGGCCGCACCAGGTTTTGGCCCGAACCCACCATCGAATTCGGCGCCCGATAAAACATGCTCGGATATTTGGGATTGTTGGTGACGTTATAGTCCTGGCCGCGGTTGGCGTAGTTGATGCCGATGCAGAGAATTTTTTCCGGCGCCAGGAGCGGCGGTAAGAGCTCGACCTCGGCAAGGCGCACGTCCGGCCGCACGCCCTCTGACGCGGCCCTGGCCTCGCCGAGCGCCTGGGCGCGAAACACTTCGAGCAGGCTCGAGAACCGGCTCAGGCGCCCGCGCAGATCCACGATGCCGTCGCCGACCACAGCGCCGAAACTCGGCCGGCCGCGCAGATTGTAGCTCGCAAGGCGCATATCGCGTCTCCCCGGGGCTGCTCGCGCAGGCTTTGGCTCAATCGGCCGCCTGCCGCGGTCCGGGCGATGTGTTAAAAGTCATCGCCGCGGCGGTCAACGCCTGCTGCTCCCTCTCCCGCCTATCGGCCCAAATGAAATCCATCTTCATCGATTGCAACGACCAACTGGCGCCGGTCTGGCAGCGGGTGCTCCGCGCCGGCGACCCGCCGATCGAGGTCAACCGTAAGCCGTTCACCCAAGCCGAGCTGCCGCACTTGCTCGACGGCTATGCCATCTGCATCGACGATCACTCCTACATGCCGACCGAGCTGGTCGCCCAATGCAGCGCGCTCGAGCACATCGTGTTTCTCGGCACTGGCGCAGCGAGCTACATGAATCCCACGGAGCTGAAAACACGCGGCGTCACCGTGCACACCATCAAGGGCTACGGCGACACCGCCGTCGCCGAGCACGCCATCACGCTCATGCTCGCCGCCAGCCGCGACGTCGCCGCCATGGATCGCGGCATCCGCGCCGGCACCTGGTCGACGCGCGAGGGCGTGCAGCTTCGCGGCAAGACCCTCGGCATCATCGGACTAGGCGGCATCGGCCGCGAAGCGGCGCGCATCGGCCGTGGCCTCGGCATGGCGGTGATCGCCTGGAACCGTACGCCGCGCGACGGCGAAAAGCTCGTCGCGCTCGACGAGCTGCTCGCCCGCTCCGACGTGATCAGCGTTCATCTTGCCCTCAACGACGAAACGCGCGGTCTCATAGGCGCGGCGCAGATCGCACGCATGAAATCGGGCGTGATCCTGATCAACACCGCGCGCGCCGCTCTGGTCGAGGAGAGCGCGCTGATCGACGCCTTGCGCAGCGGCCACATCCGCCACGCCGGCCTCGATGTCTTTCATGCCGAGCCGCCGCGGCCGGATCATCCGCTCGCCGCGATGGCGAACGTCACGCTCACCGCCCATGCCGGCTTTCGCACGCTGGAAGCCTCGATGACTCTGCTGCGCCGCGCCATCGACATCGTGCAAGAGATTGTGGAGCCGTCATTGCGACGAGCGTAAGCGACGAAGCGATCCAGGCGGCGCCGCAGCACTGGATTGCTTCGCTTCGCTCGCAATGACGATGAGATGGCGTGATCGGCCGTGCGATGCTAGTTTGGCGGTCCTGAAGGTCCTTTCATGCCCGCCCTCCTCTTCGACATCAGCTTGCGCGTCAACGGCGAGGATGTGCGCGAGCGAGTCGAAGCGCGCAAAACGCTGGTCGATTTCCTGCGCGACGATCTCGGCCTCACCGGCAGTCACGTCGGCTGCGAGCACGGGGTGTGCGGGGCCTGCACGGTGCTGGTCGACGGCGCCGTGGTGCGCGGTTGCCTGACGCTCGCCGTGCAGTGCGACGGCGCGGCGGTCGAGACCATCGAGGGGGTGTCGGATTCCGGCGCCATTGCCGACCTGCAGGAGGCGTTCCGCCTCCGCAACGCCCTGCAATGCGGCTTCTGCACCCCCGGCATGCTGATCGGGGCGCACGCGCTCATCGGCCGCGGCGGGGTTCCGAGCCGGGACGCGATTCGCGAGCATTTGTCCGGCAACTACTGCCGCTGCACCGGATACCATGCTATCGTGGATGCAATTGAATCCGTCGCCCGCAGCCGGGCGGGAAAGAGGACCTGACCATGAACGAACACGTCCATACCGCAACGATTTCCGAGCGCGCCGACGAGATCGAAGAACAGATGATGCACGAACTCGCCGAGCGCGTCGCCACCAAGTCGGTGCTGTTCGGCATGGCCGACGGCAAGATCGAAATGCTCAACGGCTTCGAGTTCAAGAAGAGCAATCCGGACAAATATTTTCTGATGAGCGCCGACCCGCGGCTGCCGAAAATGCCGGCCAAGCCGACCCTGGTCGACTTCTTCAAGAACCGCTTCGCGTCGCTCAATCACCTTTTGCAGAGCGCGACCTTGGCGCTCAAGAACGGCCACGACGAGAAGATCGTGCTCGCCTGTCTGCTGCACGATATCGGCGTCGCGAGCTTCATCCGCTGCGACCACGGCTACTGGGGCGCGCAGATGATCGAGCCCTATGTCGACCCGGAAGTGAGCTGGGCGGTGCGCATGCACCAGGCGCTGCGCTTCTTCCCCGATCCGTCGGTCGGCTACGAATATCCGCAGATGTACATCAACAATTTCGGCGCCGACTATAAACCCGAGGCGTACATCGTGCGCGAATACGAGCGCGCCAAGAATCACAAGTGGTACATGAGCGCGCGGCTCATCTGCGTCAACGACATCTATTCGTTCGATCCCAACGCCAAGGTCAATCTCGACGATTTCGTCGACATCATCGGCCGTAACTTTAAGCAGCCGGAGGAAGGCCTCGGCTTCGACGATTCGCCCTCGGCCCACATGTGGCGCACGCTGATGTGGCCGACCCGGTATTTATGATCGGCAAAACGCCGCTCATCCCCGTAAAGCAGGGTCCAGCCTTGGGGCCAGCGCAGTCCCCGTTCTGGCACTCGCTTTTGGCGGAGTGAGTGGGATGCCAAAATATTCCGCTCATTCCCGCGAAAGCGGGAATCCAGACCTTCATACGAGCTCGTCAGCAAGATCGCGCCACGTTGGATTTCGACGTTCGATCAACTGGAGCTTCCAGGCACGATTCCACTTCTTGAGTTGGCGTTCGCGTTGGAAGGCTGTTTCGCGAGACTCGTGCAGTTCGTACCAAACGAGTACCTTCACGCCATACTTCGTGGTAAAGCCAGGAACGGCTCCGCTTTGGTGCTCCCAAACACGGCGCGCCAGATTATCAGTCATGCCAATATACAGTGTGCCGTTCCGACGGCTCGCCAGGATGTAAACAAAGAAGCTCATCGACCCCCCTGGATTCCCGCTTGCGCGGGAATGAGCGGATTATAGCATCAGCTTATGAAGCCCGCCGCCGACGTTCCCTCTGCTCTCTCCGCGCTCGACCGGCCGAATTCGTATATCGGCCGCTCGGTGCCGCGGCCGAATCTTTCTCGCCTCACGCAGGGCCGCGGCCAATATGTCAGCGACGTCGTGCTGCCGCGCATGGCGCATGTCGCCTTCGTACGCTCACCGCACGCGCATGCGCGCATCAAGAACATCGATGCGGCACAAGCCAAGAAGGCGCCGGGCGTCATCGCCGTCGTCACCGGCGCCGAGTTGGCGAAGGTGATCACGCCGTGGGTCGGCGTGCTTACCCATCTCAAGGGCATCAAATCGGCGCCGCAGCATGCCATCGCGGTGGAGCGAGCCTGCTGGCAGGGCGAAGCAGTCTGCGCCGTCATCGCGCGCACGCGTGCCGAGGCCGAGGACGCCTGCGCGTTCGTTGCCGTGGATTACGAGGCGCTGCCCGCCGTCACCGATGCCGAAACCGCGCTCGACCCGGCGACACCGGTCATTCATCCCGAGCTCGGCGACAATCTCACCTTCGAACGCACGCTCAATGCCGGCGATGCCGACAAAGGTTTTGCCGAGGCCGACGCGGTCGTGGAAACCACGTTCGTGTTCGGCCGCCACACCGGCGTCACCAACGAGCCGCGCGCCATCGTTGCCGACTGGAATTCGGGCGAAGAGCGGCTGACCGTCTATCAGGGCACGCAAGCGCCCCACATGACGCAGAACCTGTTCGCCAAGCATCTCGGCCTCGAAGAGCATCAGGTCCGCGTGCTGACCAAAGACGTCGGCGGCTCGTTCGGCATCAAGGTGCATATCTATGCCGACGAGATGGCGACGGTGGCGCTGTCGAAGCTGCTCAAGCGGCCGATTAAATTCGTCGCCGACCGTTTGGAAAGCTTCGTCACCGACATCCACGCCCGCGATCATCGCATCCACGCCAAGATCGGCGTCAAGCGCGACGGCACCATCACCGCCTTCGCCATCGACGACCTGACCGGAATCGGCCCCTATTCGGTCTATCCGCGAACCAGCGGCATCGAGGCCAATCAGATCGTCAATCTGGTCGGCGGGCCCTATGTGTGCCCGAATTACCGCGCCCGCGCCCGCGTCGTGTTTCAGAACAAGAACGTGATGTGCCAGTACCGGGCCGTCGGTCATCCGATCGCGACCGCGGTCACCGAGGGTTTGGTCGAGCTGGCCGCGGCCCGGATCGGCATGGACCCGGCCGAGATCAGGCGGCGCAATCTCTTCCCCGACGACAAATATCCGGCGACCAGCACCGCCGGCCTGAAATTCGAACGGCTATCGCATCACGCCTGCCTCGACAAGATTCTGCGAATGATGGACTACGCCGCCTTGCGTGCCGAGCAGGCGCGCGAGCGCGAGCGCGGTATCCACCGCGGCATCGGCTTCGCCTCGTTCATCGAGGTAACCAACCCATCGGCGGCATTTTATGGCGTCGGCGGCGCGCGCATCTCCTCGCAGGACGGCGCCACGGTCCGGCTCGATGCGACCGGCGCAGTGTTCGTGCATTCCGGCGTCACCGAGCAGGGCCAGGGCGCCGAAGCCGTGCTGGCGCAATGCGTGGCGACGTCGTTCGGCGTGCCGATCGAGCGCGTGCGCGTCATCACCGGCGACACCGACAATACGCCCTATGGCGGCGGCACCTGGGCATCGCGCGCCGCAGGCATCGGCGGCGAGGCCGCCTGGCAGGCCGGCAAAGCTTTACGCGCCAATGTCCTCGCCGCGGCGGCTTCGATCCTGCAGGCCGATCCGAAAGCGCTCGACATTCGCGGCGGCATCGTGGTCGATGCCGATACCGGGCGCGAGCGGATGGGCCTCGATGAAGTGGCGCGCGTCGTCTATTTCCGCCCGGACACGCTGCCGCCGGGCTTTCAGGCCGAGTTCGTGGCGACGCGCCATTACGTGCCGCGCACTTTTCCGTTCGCCTTCACCAACGGCGTGCAGGCCTCGTATCTGGAAGTCGACATCCGTACCGGAGCCATCAAACTGTTGCGGCACTGGTGCGTGGAGGATTGCGGCACCGTGATCAACCCGCAGCTGGTCGACGAGCAGATCCGCGGCGGCATCGTTCAGGGCATCGGCGCCGCATTGTTCGAGCACTGCCTCTACGACGGCGACGGCCAGCTCCTCAACGGCAACATGATGGATTATCTGGTGCCGATGGCCGGCGAAATGCCGGACATCGACATCGGCCACGTGGTGACGCCGACCGCGGATTCCGAGCTCGGCGCCAAAGGCGCCGGCGAAGCCGGCACCGCCGGCGCGCCCGGCTGCGTCATGAACGCCGTCAACGACGCGCTCCGTCCGCTCGGCGCCACACCGATCACCGTCATGCCGGTCACGCCCGAAAGGGTGCTAGCGGCGCTGCATCGCTAGGCCTGTCATGCCCCGCGCAAGCGGGGCATCCAGTAACCACAAGCGCTGACGATCATCATTTGTGGTTCCGAAACAATTTTAATGCATTCTCGCGCGAGATTGCTGCACAGGTATCGGGCGCAAGAAACTCAGGCGCGGTGAAATCCTTCACCTCCTCGGCCACCACGCGCGCGTTGCAGAACGGCCAGTCGCTGCCGAATAGGATACGCTCAGGCGCGGCGATTTGCTTAAGCGTCGCCATCGATTCCGGACCAGAAGCCAGCGCGTTGTCGTACCAGAAGGTTTTCAGGCAGGCGAAAATCTCCGCTCGCGAGCGCGAGGTCAGCCTTTTGTCGATCATCGGCGCGACCGACAGCCGCCACGCGAGATAGGGTAGCGTGCCGCCGGCGTGCGAGAGGATAAAGTGAACGTTGGCGAAGCGCTCCAGCGCGCCGGAGAACAACAGATTGACGGCGGCGCGCGTGGTGTCGAACGGATACTCGATCATGAATCCGGGCCACGGCAGCGCCAGTGCGCGGCTCGACGGATGCAGGCCGGGATGGACGTGCACGATGGCGCCGCAGGAATCCAGGTAGCTCATCAGCGGATCGAATGACTGATCGCCGAGAAATTTTTCGCCGTAGCTTGCGAACAGCGAGATGCCCGCAAAGCGCAGCGCATCCAAACAATAGCGCGCCTCCGCGATCGCATCGTCCATGTCGTGCATCGGCACGAGCCCGAAGCAGCCGAACCGATCCGGATGCTGCGCAATCAATGCGGCGGCGTAATCGTTGCAGCGCCGCGCGAAGCTCGTCGCCTTGTCGGCCGGCAGAAAGCCGACGCCCGGCTGCGCCAGGGACGTAATGGCGAGCGCAATGCCGTTGGCATCCATCACCGCGAGCGCCAGCTGCGGCGACCAGTCCGGATAGCGCCCGATCGCCGGCCCCCTGCCCGCTTCGTAAACCGCATCGCGATAGAATTGCGGGATCAGATGAAAATGCACGTCGATCATGCCGGCTGCTCCGGTTGCCATGCGCGCCTCATTGAAATGAGCCGGCAACAATAGCGCACGGCACAGGCACTTGTCCGCACGCCGTCGCCTTCTACAATGCGTGAAGGAGTGAGTGCATGACCGATTGGAAAGAGCGCCAAGTCCTCATCGTCGGCGGCGGCATCGGCGGCTTGGCGGCGGCGCTGGCGCTGGCGCGGCAGGGCATCGGCGTCCAAGTCATCGAACAAGCGCCCGAGTTCAAGGAAATCGGCGCCGGCATTCAGCTCGGGCCCAACGTGTTCGCGATGTTCGAAGTGCTCGGCCTGATCGCGCCGGTCAGCGCGCTCGCGGTGTTCCCCAACAATCTGATCATGCTGGATTCGATCAGCGGCGAGGAGGTCACGCGCATCCCCCTCGGCGACACGTTCCGCAAAAAGTTCACGCACCCTTACGCGCTCATCCATCGCGCCGATCTGCACAAGGTGCTGCTCGAAGCCTGCCGGCAGGTCGGCCTGATTCGGCTCGACGCTTCCGAAAAGGTCGTCAAGGTCGACGAAACGAGCGACGGCATCGTCGCGCACACTGAAAGCGGCAAGGAGTATCGCGGCGCGGCGCTGATCGGCGCCGACGGGCTGTGGTCGACCATCCGGCAGATGGTGGTCGGCGACGGCAAGCCGAACGTCGCCGGCCACATCACCTATCGCGCGGTGCTGCCTACTTCGGAAATGCCGGAAAAATTCCGCTGGCGCGACATGGTGCTGTGGGCCGGCGAGAAGGTACACCTCGTGCATTATCCGCTGCGCACCGGCGAATTGTTCAACCTCGTCGCGGTGTTTCATTCCAACCGCTACGAGGAGGGCTGGGACAGCTACGGCGACCCGACCGAGCTGCACGAGCGCTTCGCCAAGACCTGCGCGCCGGTGCGCGCGCTCCTTAACAAGATCGAAAGCTGGCGCATGTGGGTCTTGTGCGACCGGCCGCCGATCAAGGACTGGAGCCGCGGCCGCATCACGCTCTTAGGCGACGCCGCGCATCCGATGCTGCAGTACTTGGCGCAAGGCGCCGGCATGTCGATCGAGGACGCGGTATGCCTCGCCGACTGCGTGGTAACGGCGGACGGCGATTATGCGGCGGCGTTCCGCGCCTATCAGCAGGCGCGCTACCTGCGCACCGGGCGTGTGCAGATCATGGCGCGGGTCTACGGCGAATTCTACCACGCCTCCGGCGTCGCCAAGGAGCTGCGCAACCTGATGCTCTCGGCACGCACGCCGGAAGACGCCATGGCCGGCATGGAATGGCTCTACGGCGAGCAGAAGGAGCTGACGCGCGGGGCGCAGACGGCACTCACGCTCCCCTGAAGGGCTCGATCATCAACGCCCGTTCGGCAGCACGACGCAGGCGCCGCCTGACATGATCAGCTTGTTACACAGCTTCTGCAGCGCCGACCAATCGTCGCCGGCGATGCGGATGGCGTAGCGAGGGGCGGTGCCCATCCCGTAGGCGTGGGTTGTCACAGCGACCGGCTCACGGCCGCCGAGCACGCCAGCGTATTGCTTCTCCATCCGCCGATAGCTCGCCCAGGCGACGCTCTCCGACCAGTTGGCGGCAAGCTGCATGCCCCAGCGCGGCAGCCCTGCGCGGCTGGGCTCAGCCTGCCGCGGCTTCGCGACCAGCACGTTGGCAAGCGTGGTGCATGGCAGGCCGCGCGGAATGGCCTTCTCGGCGTCTTGAGGCGGTTCGGCTGACTTCCAGTCGTCGGCGGATCGGCCGGTGGTCACCGCCACATAATTGCGCGTCTCGCTCGGCAGGCCGCCCTCCCCGGCGAGCCAAGCCGAAACCCGCCCCGGGCCGGCGTTATAGCCGGCAGCGGCAAGCCCCAGATTGCCGAACTGCTTGCGTAAGTCCGCCAGATAGCCGGCCGCCTTGTGCAGTGCCGCGATCGGATCGAACGGATCGACGAGCCCGCGGAAGTCCGCCGTGGCCGGCATGAATTGCGCGATGCCCTCGGCCCCCTTCGGGCTGATGGCCCGGGCATTGAAGCGGCTCTCCTGCCAGATCACCCGGGCGAAAAATTCGACCGGGAGTCCATTCTCCCCCGCCGACTGCTCAACCGCACGGCAGACGTCGTCGGCGGTCGGCGGATGCGTAGCCGCCTCCTGCTGTGGCTCCTGCGCCGGAACCTGCTCGGTTTTGTTTTCCTCGGGTTTAACAGGCGCTTTGTCGTCCGTGTCGACCTGTGCCGGCGGCGGCTGCGCCGCGCCCGCTGCACTCTGCGCGGCACCAGGCTTAGTCTGATCGCTGACAGACGGCGCCGCCGCTTGCGCGACAGCTTGCGCGCTCCACACGACCAAAACTGCGGCGACCCACTTTCCCCAAGGGCCCATGATTCCGCATAACGCCCGAACCGCGCTGCGGTGCCGTCGACCTATTGTATGTGCATTTTGTATGCACATATGGTAAGCGTACCGAATGGAATTCGAATGGGACGAGCGCAAACGTGCGCAGATCATCAAAGATCGCGCGCTCGATTTCGTGTTGGCTCAACGGTTTTTCGACGGTCGGCCGGCGATTCACCAGCCGTCACCGCGTAACGACGAGGAGCGGTGGAAGACAACGGCGAAAATGGAAGGAGCATTTTTCACTGTCATCTGGACGTGGCGCGGCGACAACATCCGCGTCATCACAATGAGGCGAGCGCATGAGTAGGAAATCAGGACGTATCGTGAGGTACACGGCCGCTGAATTGCGCGCGATGGAAAAGCGCGGCGAGAGCAAGACCGATTGGAAGGCGGCGGCCAAAAAGCCCCTGCCCGACGGCAGCGACCCTGACGATGCGATGGAAGAGATTGACTGGGTTACGATGGAGCTACCGAAGCCGCGCCGCAAAGATCACATGACGCTGCGGATCGATTCCGACGTGCTTGCCTGGTTCCGCGCACTGGGCAAAGGCTATCAGTCGCGCATCAACGCGATCTTGCGGCGGTATTACGAGCAGCACACGAGGTGAAAGTTACGAGCTGAACGCTTATGCGACAACTGGCGGAAGCTCATACCTTCCCCTTCAGGGCGCCACCAATCTCATCCAGTATCGCCGGATCGTCGATGGTCGCCGGCATGGTCCAGGGCTCGTTGTCGGCGATTTTTTTGATGGTGCCGCGTAAAATTTTGCCGGAGCGGGTTTTGGGCAGCCGGGCCACGGTGATGACGAGGCGGAACGAGGCGACCGGGCCGATTTTTTCGCGAATGAGCGCCACGCATTCCTTCTCGATCTCGGCGGCCGGCCGGTTGACGCCGGACTTGAGCACGATGAAGCCGCACGGCACTTCGCCCTTGAGCTCGTCCTTGATGCCGAGCACGGCGCATTCGGCGACGTCGGGATGCGCCGCTAGCACCTCCTCCATGCCGCCGGTGGAGAGCCGATGGCCGGCGACGTTGATGATGTCGTCGGTGCGGCCCATGACGGAGACATAGCCGTCGGCGTCCTTGAAACCGGCGTCTGCGGTTTTGTAATAGCCGGGAAATTCGGTCAAATAACTTTCGCCGAAACGCTCGTCGGACTGCCACAAAGTCGGCAGACAACCGGGCGGCAGCGGCAGCTTGACCACGATCGAGCCCATCTTGCCGGGCGCGACCTCGTTGCAGGCTTCGTCGACAACGCGCACGTCGTAGCCCGGCATCGGCACGGTGGCCGAGCCGTATTTGACCGGCAGCGTGCCGAGTCCGACCGGATTGCCGGCGATGCACCAGCCGGTTTCGGTCTGCCACCAATGATCGAGCACCGGCACTTTGAGCAAATTTTCCGCCCACATGACGGTGTCGGGATCGGCGCGCTCGCCGGCCAGGAACAGCGTGCGGAATTTTTTTAGATCGTACTGCGCCAACAGCTTGCCGGTCGGGTCTTCCTTCTTGATGGCGCGGAACGCGGTCGGCGCCGTGAACATCGCGGCGCAGCCGTGCTCGGCGATGACGCGCCAGAACGCGCCGGCGTCGGGCGTGCCGACCGGCTTGCCCTCGTAAAGGATCGTGGTGCAGCCGTGGAAGAGCGGCGCATAGACGATATAACTGTGGCCGACCACCCAGCCGACGTCGGAGGCGGCCCAATACACTTCGCCGGGCTCGACGCCGTAGAGATTTTTCATCGACCATTTGAGCGCGACCATGTGGCCGCCGTTGTCGCGCACCACGCCTTTCGGGCGGCCGGTGGTGCCGGACGTGTAGAGAATGTAGAGCGGATCGGTCGCGGCGAGCGGGACGCAGTCGTAGGCCGAGCGGGCGTGCACAAGCGCGTGGTCGCGCATTTGCGCCCAATCGCGGTCGCGGCCTTCGATCAGCGTCGCCGCGAGCTGTGGCCGTTGCAGGATCAAACAGGCGTCGGGCTTGTGCTGGGCGAGCGTAATGGCCTCGTCGAGCAGCGGCTTGTAGGCGACGATGCGGCCCGGCTCGAGGCCGCAGCTTGCCGATAGAATGAGTTTCGGCTTGGCATCGTCGATTCGGGTCGCCAGCTCCCGCGCAGCGAAGCCGCCGAAAACGACCGAATGCACCGCGCCGATGCGGGCGCAGGCCAGCATGCCGATCACCGCCTCCGGCACCATCGGCATGTAGAGAATGACGCGGTCGCCTTTTTGCACGCCGAGATCGCGCAGCATGCCGGCGAGCACCTGGGTCTCGGTGAGCAGGCGATGATAGGTGATGGCGCGCTTTTGCCCGGCGAGCGGCGAGTCGTAGATGAGCGCCGCCTGCTCGCCGCGGCCGGCGTCGACGTGGCGGTCGATGGCGTTGAAGCAGGTGTTGCACACGCCGCCGACGAACCAGCGGCCGTAAATGCCGGCCTTCGGATCGAACACCGCCTTCGGTTTCTCGAACCAGGCGATGTCGGCCGCGGCCTCGCCCCAAAAACCGATCGGGTCGCGCTGCCAGCGCGCATAGACCTCGTGATAGCGGCTCGAACGGGCGTCCATGGGCTGCCTCCGTGTCCCGCCTGTCTCCTGCCCTGTGTCCGGCGAGAGCTTATTGTTTGGCTCGCTCGGCGACCTTTGCAAGCTGGTATAATGCCGCCGGCGCTACGCGGCCCGCTTTGATCTATGTCATTTGCTATTCGCTGCTCGCGGTTTTTGCTAGGCTCAGTGCCATGGCCAAAACGCCCTACGACACCGATCTCGACCGCAATCCGGCGAATTTCCAGCCGCTCACGCCGCTGTCGTTTCTGGACCGCGCCGCCGCGGTTTTTCCGGAGCAAACCGCAATGGTCCACGGCGGACGCTCGTGGACCTACCGCGAGTTTTTCGCCCGCGCCCGGCGGCTTGCTTCGGCGCTGGCGCGGCACGGCATCAAACGCGGCGATACGGTCGCGGCCGTGCTCGCGAACACGCCGGCCATGCTCGAGGCCCATTACGGCGTGCCGATGGCCGGCGCCGTGCTCAACACCATCAATACCCGGCTCGACGCCGCCATCATCGCGTTCATCCTCGACCACGGCGAAGCCAAGGTGCTGATCGTCGACCGCGAATATTCCAAGGTCGTCAAGGAGGCGCTGGCGCGCTGCAAGGCAAAACCGCTGATCGTCGATTACGACGATCCGGAATTTTTAGGCGCTGACGAACGGCTCGGTGCAATCGAATACGAGGATTTTTTGCGCGAGGGCGATCCGGATTTCTGGTGGCTGATGCCTGACGACGAATGGGACGCGATCTCGCTCAACTACACGTCCGGCACCACCGGCGATCCCAAGGGCGTGGTCTATCATCATCGCGGCGCCTATCTGCTCGCGCTCGCCAACGTCATCACCTGCGGCATGGGCAAGCATCCGGTCTATTTGTGGACGCTGCCGATGTTTCACTGCAACGGCTGGTGCTTTCCCTGGACGCTGTCGGTCGTCGCCGGCACCCATGTCTGCCTGCGCGCGGTGCGCGCGCCGGCAATGTACGACGCCATCGCCACGCACAAGGTCACGCATCTGTGCGGCGCGCCGATCGTCATGGCGACCCTGCTCAACGCGCCGGCGCATGAGAAAAAGCCGTTGCCGCACGTCGTCGAGTTCATGACTGCCGCGGCGCCGCCGCCCGAAGCGGTGCTCGCCGCGATGAAAGCCGCCGGCTTCAACGTCACGCATCTCTACGGCCTGACCGAGACCTACGGCCCGGCCGCCATCAACGATTGGCACCGCGAATGGGACAAGCTGCCGCTGTCCGAGCAGGCGGCGAAGAAGGCGCGCCAGGGCGTCGCCTACCCGGTACTGGAGGCACTCGACGTGCGCGATGCGGAAACCATGGCGCCGGTGCCGCGCGACGGCGAGACGCTCGGCGAAGTGATGTTCCGCGGCAACGTGGTGATGAAGGGCTATCTGAAGAACAAGGCGGCGACGGCGAAGGAATTCGCCGGCGGCTGGTTTCACTCCGGCGACCTCGGCGTCATCCATCCCGACGGCTACATCCAGCTCAAGGACCGCTCCAAGGACATCATCATCTCCGGCGGCGAGAACATCTCGTCGATCGAGGTCGAGGACGCGCTCTACAAGCACCCGGCGGTGCAGGCGGTCGCGGTGGTCGCCAAGCCGGACGACAAGTGGGGCGAGACGCCGTGCGCCTTCGTCGAGCTCAAACCCGGCGCGAACGCCACGGCCGAGGAGCTGATCGCCTGGTGTCGGAACAATCTCGCCGCCTACAAATGCCCGCGCTACGTGGTGTTCGCCGAGATCCCGAAGACCTCGACCGGCAAGCTGCAAAAATTCAAGCTGCGCGAGGCGGCGAAAACGGTTTGATCGCACCGCTTAAAAACGCAGATGCCCGGCACAGGGCAGGGCATGACGAATAGCAACACCCCCTCGCTCGCGGGTGCGACACGAACTGGGTTTGGCGCCGCCGCTTCCGCTGCTTAGTGCACGAGCACTTGCTGCCGCAGGCGCGCGATCTCGTCCTTCACGTACAATTTTTTCCGCTTCAATTCCGCAATCTTGAGGCCGTCGCTTGATGGATGCGCCAGCGCTTCAGAGATTTCGAGCTCAAGGGCCTGGTGCCGCCGTTCAAGTTCCGCAAGATGCGATTCGATCGCCATGTGGCCTGTCTCCTTGCGTTTATGAATGCTGCCTCACCAATCGGGAACGACTTCGGTCACTGTGTGACAGCCATATGATACTCCCTTTGCGGCGTGGCGGAAGGCCCCCAGGCCGGGCTCTCCACTGCGGCAAACTCGGTTCCGGCTTGTCCGGCATTAACCAAGACGCGATAATCGGCGCCGCCGGACCGGCCTACGACGTGCCAAGAAGCGAAGCCGCAACTCATCGGCGCGACCAGGCAAATGACCAAAGAGGAAGAACGCGAGCTTCGCGCGCAGCTGGCGCGGCTGCAGCAGGAGCACCGCGACCTCGACGCCGCCATCAGCGCGCTGCAGGAATCGCCCGGTGCCGACATCATCCAGGTGCAGCGCCTGAAGAAGCGCAAGCTGCAATTGCGCGATCGCATCACCTTCATCGAAGACCAGCTGACGCCGGATATTATCGCCTAGATCCTTCCTCTCCCCGCAAGCGGGGGAGGAGCGCGCTTCTCGCGCTTGCGCGCGTACATGGCGGCGTCGGCGCGGGCGACAAGCTCGGCGGGCGTTTCTGACGCACCGATCAGCGCCACCCCGGCCGAAGCGCCGATTTTGAGGGTGGCAGGGCCGAAGCGCACAGCCTCGGCCGCGATTGCCTTCTCCAGCGCGACCGCCTTGGCCGCGGCGACGGCAGCGGTGACGTTCCACAGCAGCACCACGAACTCGTCGCCGCCATGTCGGGCGACGACGTCGGAAGCGCGCACGTTGCGGGCCAGCGTCGCGGCAACAGCCTTGAGCACCGCATCGCCGGCGGAGTGGCCGTGACGGTCGTTGATCGGCTTGAAGCAGTCGAGATCGACGAAGAGCAAAGCGGCGCTGGCCCTGTAGCGCTTGAGGTAGGCGAGCGAGCGCTTGAGTTCGCGCTCAAAGCCGCGCCGGTTCAACAGTTCGGTCAACGGATCGGTCTCAATCTTGGTCTCGAGATCGCTGACCCTGGCGCGCGATTGCGCAAGCTGCACCGCCAAACGCTCCACCTCGGCGGCGAGCCGCATCATCAGCGAGCGCGACGGCGCTTTGCCGCCTCTCGCGAGATCGGTGACGGGCTCTCGCGCGAGCCGGGCCTGTGCGCGCTCGGGCCGCGCCGACCGCGACGCAATGGACTTGCTCCGCGGCCTAGCAGCTCCGCGCTTCATCAACTTCCCCCCCCCCGCAGCTCCCCAGGCGAATCGGCCATGCGAGCATAACCCGGCGCGCCAGCGTCGTTTGCAGGCGCTGAGGTGGCTTGCTGCTTCCCATCCACATGCGGCGGAATGTCGCAGCGGTCGCCAAAAAGCGTGGCTAAGCCGGGATTTCTATGCTGCCTGCAGATAGGCGAGCGGCTCGGTTTGCGTATCGTCGAACACCGCGGCCGTAAGCGGCCCGCCGAATACCGCGGCGGTATCCAGATTGAGGCGGTTGCTCCGCAATTCCGGCGCGGCGGTTTCGAGCGGCGTGTGGCCATGCACGACGAGCCTGCCGTAATCGCGCCCGTCGGTCAGGAACGGTTCACGAATCCAGAGCAGGTCGTGCTCGCTCTGGGCGTCGAGCGCCTTGTCCGGATTGACCCCGGCATGGACGAAGAGGCGGCGGCCATCGTCGTAGCTCAAGCGCAGCGAGCGCATCCACTCGACTTGCGCGCGGGGCAGATCGCCGGCGGCGCGCACGCCGTAACTCAAGAGCGTCTGCGCCCCGCCATTGAAAAGCCAACCCCTCTCGCGCGCGTCGCCATCGAGCACCGCCAGCAGCCAGGCCTCGTGGTTGCCCATCAGTGCAATGAGGCGTTCCTGCAGCTCGTCCTGCAGAGCCATCATGGCGCGGACCACGCCGGCGGAGTCCGGGCCGCGGTCGATGTAATCGCCAAGAAACACGAATCGTACGGCGCGGCCCTCAGCATGCCGCCGGCAAGCTTCGACCAGGGCTTGCATCTTGCCGAGCGAGCCATGGATATCGCCGACTGCGTAAGTCACCGCCATTCCTTGCATTTCGCGGCTACGAAGTTTCCCAATGATGGCCACAATCAGGCATCATCGTTCAGTGCCTGTTCACCTATCGATGCGAATCCTAGACCAACGGGGGCGGCTGCAAATCGCCGAGGAACACGTCGAGGTAATGCCATGAAAAAGCTTGTAACTGCTATCGTCGCCATTGCGGCATTGGCTGCGGTGACATTGGCGACTGCCGGATCCGCCGAGGCCCGCTGGGGCGGCTGGGGCCGCGGCGGCTGGGGCTGGCGAGGCCCGGGACCAGTATTCGGTGGCTTCGTGGCCGGAGCTATCGTCGGCAGCGCCCTGGCGGCGCCTTACTACGGCTATCCGTACTACTACGGCGGCCCGTATCCTTACGGCCCGTGCGCCTGGCGCACCTATTGGAACGGATTCCGCTGGGTGCGCGCCTGCTACTGAGCATAGCGCGCTCGCCGGTCTGACGCGTCATGGAGGCGTCCCTGTGCGGGACGTCCCGCTTGGTCAACCACTCGCGTGACGTCACGGGCGCAAGTCGGTCGCGCCCATCCAATTTCCGCCAAAGACCGCGTCCTCTATGGCGGGCAGTGAGTTTGGGGCCGTGTCGCGGCCTCGGGGGTGCCACGGGGGGACTTCCGCCTAAACAACCTCAGTCGGATCGGTGCCCGGCCGATCGCTCAAGGAGAACGTATGCACAAAGTGCTCATTGGGCTCGCTGCCGCAGCGAGCCTTGGCCTCGCGACCGCGGCCGTGCCAAGCAGCGCCAATGCCGGCTGCTTCGGCTGTGCGGTGGCCGGGGGCGTGCTCGGCGGCGTCATCGTCGGCTCCGCCATTGCCAACGCCGCCAATCCGCCGCCGCCACCGCCGGGCTATTACGGCTATCCGCCGCCGCCGCCCTATGGCTATCCGCCGCCACCGGCCGCCTACGGGCCGGGGCCCGCTTACGCGGCCGCGCCGCCGCCTTGCCATTACGAGAAGCGGCGGGTGTGGGTCGAAGAGGTCCGGGGCTACCGGATTCGCCCGGTCCAGATCTGTCCGTAACCGGACCGCGCCCCAATTGTTCAAACCGGCCGGCTGCTGACAGCCGGCCGGTTTTGTTTGATTGCGTCGAGCGCGTCATTGCGAGAAGCGAAGCGACGAAGCAATCCAGAACGGTGTCGCCGTACCGGATTGCTTCGCGGAGCCTGTCATCGGGCCGGCCACTTCGGGCCGGACCCGTTGGCTCGCAATGACGCGTTGAATGTCTCTCAGTGCAATCCCGCTCGCTTGATGCAGGGCGCAACGAGCCTGCCCAACCGCGCTTTGTAATCGTCGCTCACCTTGTGGTGCTCTTTGAGGTAGGCGATGTCGGCCGGCGTGATGGAGTCGGCTTGGGCGTTCGCAACGCAGGTGCAAAAATCCCCTACCGTCTTGCGCTCCATGTCCGGATAGTCCTTGTGGGTCTTCCTTGCGCAGGACCTGTGCAGCCGCTTGATGAACGCTTCGCGGACCGGGCCCTTCAGCTCACCTTCGGGCGCCTCGACTTCCGGCTCGGCGGCCGAGGCCCGCTGCGGAGGTGGCGCTGAGCCCCGCTCCGGAGCTGGCGCCGCGGCCACGTGCGCGGCCTCGGTACAGATGATGTAGACCGTAAACGGCCTCGCGATTTCCCCTACATCCGCCGGCGCCAGCCGAGCGGTCGACTTCTCGGTTTTGTAGGTTATCAGCTTGCTGTCCAGGAACTCGCGCGCGAGCTGAGCCTTCAGGGCGAAATTGACGTTCTGCGGAATGTCGCCAATGGCGCGAGCGACGCTGACCGCATTGAGCTTCGCCGTCACGATTCCAACCAGATGACCGCTGGTATCGAGCAGCGGTCCGCCGCTGTTGCCGGGCTGCACCGGAGCGCTGATCTGGAAGTAGCGCGTGTCGTCGCCGAGTCCGGCGAGCGCGCTGACGTTGCCGACCGTCAGGTTTGGGCCCGTCGCCAGCACGCCGGACAACGGATAGCCGAGCACCACGATCGGATCGCCCGGACGAAGCGGCGGGCCGTCGCGGAAGACGGCGACCCGCGCCGGATCAAATTTCCGCTTGATCCGCAGCAACGCCAAGTCATTCCGCTGGTCGCGTGCGACGACTTCGCCCGCTTCCGAGCTGCCGTCACCAAAGGTCAGCTTGATGCTTTGGCAGGCTTCCACGACATGCGCGTTGGTGAGAACCTCGCCACCGGGCGCAATCGCGACGCCCGAACCGGTGAAGATTTGCGGGCCCTGTGCGACGGCCGCGCCCGCTGCAAGCATGGCGGCCGACACGACAAAAGCTGTTGCGAGGATTCGCATGACGGCTGTCCCCCCCTAAATCCATCGGCGCGCGGCACGATCGGATTCACCACTGTTATCAACAGTAACCCATCAGCAAAATCAGGTCCACTGCCGCCAAATCAACGAGCTGACAACAGCAGTTGCCGCTATTTTTTGGCTCAGTTTCGACACTTATCATCGATAATGACAAGTTATCAGACAGGCGTTAAGCGTGGGGCGCGTTTGTATCGCAGCGGGTGAGATGAGCAACGTTGACAAATTTGCCGAGGCAGCGCGTCCCATGTTGGCCGCTGCTGTTGCACTCGGCGAACGCCTCGCGGCCGCATGGCGCAAGCGCCGACGACGCGCTCGTTCGCCCGCCTACGCCACGATGCTGATGTGGACCGCAATCATTTTTCTGTGCGCCTATGTGGGCGTTGCCGGCGTGCTGTACGTGACGCAGCGCTCGCTGATGTATTTTCCCGATACCGCGCACACCACGCCGGCGCAGGCCGGATTGCCGGAGGCCGAGGAGGTGCCGCTCATCGCCGCCGACGGCGTGCGTATCACCGCCTGGCACGTGGCGCCGAAAGACCAAAAGCCCGTCATCCTTTACTTTCACGGCAACGGCGGCGGGCTGCGTTACCGCGTCGAGCGTTTCAAGAAACTGATCGGCGACGGCATCGGCCTCGTTGCCCTGGAATATCGCGGCTATGGCGGCAATTCGGGCAGTCCGACCGAAGACGGCCTGATTGCCGACGCCGAAGCCGCCTACGCCTTCGCCGCCGCGCATTATCCGAAGCAGCAAATCGTACCGTGGGGCGAGTCGCTTGGCAGCGGCGTTGCGGTGGCGCTCGCCGCCGAAAAGCCGGTCGGACGCGTCATTCTCGAAGCGCCGTTCACCTCGGCGGCCGCGGTCGCGGCGCTGCACTATTGGTACCTGCCGGTGCGGCTTTTGATGAAGGATCAATTCCGCTCCGACGCGCGCATCGCCAAGGTAAAAGCGCCGCTCCTGATCCTGCACGGCTTCCACGATCACGTGGTGCCGTACGCGATGGGCGAACGCCTGTTCGCGCTCGCCAACCAGCCCAAGCACATCGTGCGCTTCCTCGACGGCGGCCACGAGAATCTCGACGCCAACGGCGCATTGCACGCGGTCGGCCGTTTTTTGGCGGGCGATTTGGATTAGGGCCGTGTGCTCGCAACCCGGATGTCCGCTTGGCCCCCGAAAGCCGACCTGGGAACGGACATCGCTTTGTGTCGCGAAGTGCCAATCGCAGACATCGAAAGAGCGTAGAAGCAAGAAAGACCGCCCGCGGCGGCCTTATCATTTTCCAGCGGGAGTTTTGTTTAGTCAGGGCAGCAATAGCTTGCGCTCTCCGCTTCCTGCGCCGGCGAGACGACTTAAGCCGGCAAGCGCGGTGGTCATGGCGGCCAGGTCGGAAATGACCCGGCCGTTTTTGTTCGGCGAACGCTAGCGTGGCTTTGTCGTCGCATCCTCCGGCGGCTTCGGCGCCGACACCGGCGGCTGGATCTGGCCAAGCGCAATCATGCGTGGGAGCACATTGACCACGTCCCAATGCTCGGCGATCTTGCCGTTCTCGAAGCGGAAGAAATCGGCGGTCGAGAACACGAGCTTGTTGTGGGTCGGCGGCCGTCCCTCATAGGGGCCGTCCTGGGTGCCGGTCCACTGCACCCGCGCCACGACCCAGTCGCCTTCGGCCACGACCTCCTGGATATCGGCGTGGTAGTCCGGGAACGCAGTGAGCACCTTGGAAACGAACCCCCACCGCCCGTCGCGCCCAGGCGGCAGGTTCTTGTTGTGCTCGACGTAATTGGGCGCCAGATAGCGCTCGACCGCCGATTGATCGCGCTTGTTCCACAGCTCCTCGATGTAGTGGCGATAAAGCTCCTTGTTTGCTTCGCAGTCGGCCGCGCGCGCAGGCGACAGTGCGGCGGCCACAACACATCCCGCCAAGACCAGACTTCGCATAAGACCCTCCAAGTTCGTGATCATACCTCGCAATACTAGGCATAACAGCACATAGGTTGGAAGCGGATAAGCACGGCCAAGCGTCCTGATCACGCAGCTTTTACCCAAAGCATCGCTTAACGAGGCATAATGGGGCTATGGAAGGAGAAATGTTGAAGGGGCACCTGGACATGATCGTGCTCGCTGCGCTCGTAGGCGGGCCGGCGCATGGCTACGGCATCATCCAGGAGATCAAGCGACGGAGCGGCGGCGCCTTCGACCTGCCCGAGGGCACGATCTATCCGACCCTGCACCGCCTTGAGAAAGCCGGCTATCTCGCGAGCCACTGGACCACGGCCGACTCGGGGCGCAAGCGACGGGTCTACAAGATGACACGGCGCGGCGAACGCGCGCTGTCGGATCACCGCGCGCTTTGGCAGAGATTTGCCGATGCCATCGATGGCCTTTTTGGAGAGAAAGCCCGTGCGACCGCGCGAACCCATCACTGATTTCGGCAGCGCAGTTGCGCGCGAATTGAGCTTCGACCCGCGGCTTGCGCGCCGTGTGCGTGCAGAGGTCGAGGACCACTTGCACGAGGCGGTCGCCGACCGCGCCGATCCCCACGGCGAGAACCGGCTGGCAGAGGTGATGTGCGCATTCGGCGATCCCCAGGCTTTCGCCCGGCAATTCCTCGCCACCGCACTGCTGTCGCTCGCGCGCCGCGCGGCGGCCGTGACGGCGCTCGCGGTGATCGGCATGTTCGGCGCGATGGAGGCCCGTGCTGCCTGGTACGGATGGGTGAATTGGCCTGTCAGCGACCATGTCCGGGCGGCGAACGCGATCGGCCATCCGGTCGATCGCTTCGCCTTCGTGCTGGCCGCAGCATTCGCGCTGAGCGCCTTGGCTTATCTCATCACGCGCCGCGCGCCCGCTCACTTCCACACGGCGTTCGGTTGGGAGATCGGCTTTTGTGTCAAGCTGAACGCCGCCGTCGCTCTTGCGCTGATGAGCGCGATGGCCACGGAATTGGTGCTGACCGGTGTCCGTCTTTTCGAAGCAGAGCTTGATGCACGTGTACTTGTCCCATTCGTCTCGCTGATGCTGGAGGTAGCGGTGGCAGGCGGCTCCATGTCCTACATCCTGATTATGATGAGCCGCTGCTCTCGCGCCTTGCGGCTTGCGACCTAGGGAATGACGGCCTCGTTTAAGGTTTTCACTCCCGGTTGTTCATCGCAGAAAAAAATGCGCGCTCATGTTGCAGATGGGTCAGCAGCGGACATCAATCCCTATCCGGCTGATGTCCGCTTTACGCTTGAAAGCGGACGTTGGTCCGCGCGATTTTTGAGTGCGCGCCCCTTACTGTGGCACGGTCATCAGCTCCAGCACGTGGCCGTTGGGATCGCGGAAATAGACGCCACGGCCGCCGCCCCAATCGTTGAGCTTGCCGTCTTCGAGGCTCCACGGCGCGCTGCCGAACGGCATGTTGGCCTTTTTGATGCGGCCGAAGATGGCGTCGAACTCGCGGTCGCTGACATGGAAGGCGTAATGGTGGCTCTCGAAATTGTCGTCGTCGTCGAACAACAGCGTCAGCGTCTTGTTGACCCGTACCGGCGCGAAGTGCCCGGCGCGCCCGCGCTTGAGCCCGAACAGATCGGCAAAGAATTTCGCCGCCGCGGCCTTGTCGCGCGCCGGGACGATGGCGTGGTTGAGAACGATGGTCATAGCTCGCTCCCTTGGCTCGCTTCCTCAAAACGTCTGATAGGCCTGGCCGACGCGGCCGCCAATGCGGGCAAAGCCGGCGACGGCGGGCGCATATTTCGCGTCGAGATTGAGCGCCTTGGCGTACGATCCCGCGGCCTTCTCCTTTTGCCCAAGACGCTCGTAGGCAAGGCCGCGGCTCGCCCAGGCCTTCTTGTCGCTCGGGTCGTTCTGCACCGCCTGGTCGAGATCACTCGCCGCGGCGCTGTTGTTGCCGAGCGCGAGATACGACAGCGCGCGCGCCACGAACGGCTCGGCGCGCTGCGGCGCGAGCCCGATCGCGGTGGAGAAATCGTCGACCGCGAACTGATGCTGGCGCTGGTTCTGATAGAGCAGGCCGCGATTGTAGTAAGCCTCGGCATCCTCGGGGCGCAGCGCGATCGCCTTGTTGAAGTCGGCCAGCGCCGGCGCACTGCGGCCCTGCTGGCTCTCGACCACGCCGCGGCCGAGATAAGCCGGCGCATAATTCGCGTCGATCGAGAGCGCCTTGTCGTAATCGGCAAGCGCCGCATCGAGCTTGTTGGTGCGGCGCTCGACCAGCCCGCGGTTGGCGTAAGCCTGGCCGTAATTCGGGTCGAGCCCGATCGCCTTGTCGAAATCGGCGAGCGCCTGCTCGTCCATGCCGGCTTCGCCATAGGCCGAGCCGCGCATGTTGTAGGCCTGCGGATCGTCGGGATGCTGCTTGATGACGTCGCTGAGCGAAGCGAGGTTGGATTGCGAGGGCGCGTAAAGCGCCTCGCTGTCCTTTGCGGAGATCGTGGTATTGCCCAACGAGGCGCAGCCTCCCAGCGCCGCCAGCATGAGCACGACGCCGCCAATGACGGCCACCTGGCGCGTGAAGCCTGTCACGCGATACCGAGGGGCAGGCGCTGGTTCCGGCATAGGCTGCCTCAGGGCGCCGCCTCGCCGCTCAAAAGCCGGCGCCAACGCAATGGCGCGGACCGGCCCGGCCCGCGCGTACATACTCGAACGGCCGTCAGCCGAAACGGGGCGCGCGCGGCGGGCCGCCTCTGCCGGCGGCTGGATTGACCGGTTTCGGCTTCATCGGCAGCAATCCCTCGCGCTGCAAGCGCTTGCGCGCAAGCTTGCGGGCGCGGCGGATCGCCTCCGCCCGTTCCCGCGCCTTCCGTTCCGAGGGTTTTTCGTAATGGCCGCGAAGCTTCATCTCGCGGAAGATGCCCTCGCGCTGCATCTTCTTCTTGAGCGCCTTGAGGGCCTGGTCGACGTTATTGTCGCGAACGAGAACCTGCACGCGTGCTCCTCTTGCAGTGGGTTCATGAATAAGGTGGCGGCACGACCAAAGGCCTGCGCCGCGTTGTGGCGGCATGTAGCAGAACATGCCTATAAAGTCCACAAGCCGCGGGCGTTCCCCGGTCTCTCACTCGCGAAAGACCCGCGTCACATGCCCCATCTTGCGGCCGGGGCGTACCGCCGCCTTGCCGTAGAGATGGACGCAGGCGCCCGGGACCGACAGCCAGCGACGATAATCCGCCACCTCGTCGCCGATAAGGTTGGTCATTTCCACGCGGCCGTAGCGGACCGGCTTGCCGAGCGGCCAGCCGGCCACCGCCCGTATATGCTGCTCGAACTGCGACACCGAGGCGCCGTCGAGCGTCCAATGGCCGGAATTGTGCACTCGGGGCGCGATTTCGTTGACCAAGAGCGCGCCGCCGCGCAGCACGAACAGCTCCACCGCGAGCACGCCCACATAGCCGAACTTTTGCGCGATGGTTTCGGCGATGCGCCGCGCCTCTCGCGCTCCGGCCTCGGATAAAGCCGACGGCACCCGCGATATTTTCAGAATGTGATCGCGATGCTCGTTCTCGGTAACATCGAAGCATTCGACGCTGCCGTCCATGCCGCGCGCCGCGACCACCGAAACCTCGCGCTCGAATGGCACATAGGCTTCCAGGATGCATGGCTGGGCGCCGACCTCACGCCAGGCGGCTTCCGGCTCGTTGCCGTCGCGGATCGTCGCCTGGCCTTTGCCGTCATAGCCGTAGCGCCGCGTCTTGAGCACGGCGGGACGGCCGATCTGCGCCAGCGCCGTCGCAAGCTCGGCCGGCGCGCCGACCGGAGCAAACGCGGCGGTACCAATGCCGAGGCCGCCGACAAAGGTCTTTTCGGCGAGCCGGTCCTGGGTGGTGGCCAGGATTTTCGGGTCGGGCAGCACCGGCACCCGCGCGGCGAGAAACGTCGCGGTCTCCGCCGGCACATTCTCGAATTCGTAGGTCACCACGTCGACGTCGGCGGCGAAGCGATCGAGCGCTTCGGTGTCGTTGTAGTCCGCGCAGGTGACCCGATGCACCACGTCGAAAGCCGGCGAATCCGGGCTCGGCGCCAAGACGTGGCATTTGAGACCAAGCCGCGCCGCGGCAAGCGCCAGCATGCGGCCGAGCTGGCCGCCGCCCAAAATGCCGATCGTCGCTTGCGGCTCGAGGGCGGCGCCGCTCACGCCTTCGCATCCTTCGGCTCGTCGGCGACGCCTTCGGTCTGCCGCGCCCGCCAGGCATCGAGCCGATCGCTCAGAGCCGGATCGCTCAAGGCGAGCACGCTCGCCGCCAGTAGCGCGGCATTGATGGCGCCAGCCTGCCCGATCGCCAGCGTGCCGACCGGGATGCCCGGCGGCATCTGCACGATCGAATAAAGCGAATCGAGCCCGGCCAACGCCTTCGATTCCACCGGCACGCCAAATACCGGCAGGCTGGTCAGCGCCGCCGTCATCCCCGGCAGGTGGGCGGCGCCGCCGGCACCGGCAATGATCACCCGAAAGCCGGCCGCCTTGGCCCCCTTGGCGAAGGCGTAGAGCCGCTCCGGGGTGCGGTGCGCCGAGACGATGCGTGTGGCGTAGGAGACGCCCAGCGCATCCAGCGTTTCGGCGGCATGCTTGAGGGTCTGCCAGTCGGACTGGCTGCCCATGATAATGGCGACAGATTTGGCTCCCAGCGGCGCCACGGTAAAATTTCCTGTCCGAAGGAAGCGGCCAATTATAGGGCCGCGCGTTGGAGTGGCAAGATAGCTATGATCCAGTGCTTAACTGGGAGAACAGCGCCATGCATATGAACGAAATGCATTATCTGCCGCTGGCGCCCGACTATTTTCTCATCCTGGCCGGGTTTTTCCTGATCGCCGTCCTGGCGCTGGCGTTGCTGCGTCATGCCTATCTCGACCTCGGTGTCAGTTCGGGCACCGCGCTCCTCCTCCTCCTGGCGTCCTTGGTCGGCAGCTATTTCAACATCCCGGTGGCCCAATTGCCGCCGGAGCACGTCTTTTCCGATCAGGTGCAGGATTATGCGGGCATTTACTATGTCATCCCGCGCGTCACCGATTGGGGCGGCACCGTGATCGCAGTGAACGTCGGCGGCGCGGTGATTCCGACGCTGATGTCGCTTTATCTGTTGATCACGCATCACCTGTGGCTCCGCGGCGCCATCGCCACGGCGATCGTGGCCGTGCTGTTGCACTTGCTCGCCACTCCGGTGCACGGGGTCGGCATCGCCGTGCCGATCTTCTGGCCGGCGGTGATCACTGCCATCGTCTCGCTGGTATTGGCGCCCTACGATGCAGCGCCGCTCGCCTATATCGCCGGCAGCATGGGGACGCTGATCGGGGCCGACCTGACCAATCTGTCTCAGGTCCGCGGCCTCGGCGCGCCGGTCGCCTCGATCGGCGGCGCCGGCACCTTCGACGGTATCTTTCTCACCGGCATTCTCGCCGTGCTGTTGGCCGGCCTCTACCATCCGCGGCGCGCCGCGATCCAGTCACCATAAACCCGCGCGCTGCGGAACGGGCTTCCGCGGCTACGCTTCCGGAGTACAATTCGCCGCCCGCAGTCCGGGGCGACCGTTCGAGCCGTCAGCGATGTCCGAACCAAGAGCCGCGTCATCAACTGCCAAAGACCCGCGCGCTATCACCGCGTATCACGCGCATGTCTACTACGATCCGGCCAAAACCCGCGGCCGCGCCGAGCGGCTGCGCCAGCGCATCGGCGAAAAGTTTCCGCACGCGAAGCTCGGCCGCTGGCACGACGAACTGGTCGGGCCGCATCCGCAAGCGATGTATCAGATCGCGTTTGCGCCCGACATGTTGGCCGAGTTCGTGCCCTGGCTGATGCTCAACCGCGATGGGCTGACGGTGCTGCTGCATCCGGAAACCGGCGACAATTATACCGACCACAGCGCTCATGCCGCCTGGTTCGGCAGCGTGCTGCCGCTGCGGCTTGACGTGTTCAAACGCCAGTAGGTTTGGGAACCCGCCCCACGTCGCGCCGGTTAGCCTGACAAGGGCCACCGGGCACGTCCCATGCCGAACCAAGACAACGACCCCGATCGGCACAATGATAAGCGGCTTTTAACGCCGCTTCTGCTCATGGCGGTGATCGTCGTCGCCGGTATTCTGATCTACACCTACGCCGCCCATGCGTTTGCCATGAGCGGCGCGCTCGCCGGCTGACTTCAGGCGCTGTCCTCGACGTCGGTCTCGGGCCGGTCGCGGCCGGGGGCAAGTTCGGTGTGCCAGCGGCCGTTGGCGTCCTCGTATTCGATGGTTTCGGTCTGGCCGGGCACGCGCTGCTCGGCGGCGGCACGGCGCGCCGCTTCGAGCGCCTCAGCGTGGTTGGGAAAGCTTTCGGAAAACACGCCGTCGACCGTGTAGGCCCAGCCGTCTTCATGCCGCACGATTTTGTAAGTGACGTGGCTCATCGGATCACCTCGTTGGGGCGCCTTTGATCGCACCCGGAAGATTTAATGTTTGCGGCGGCCAAAGCAAAAGCCCGCCGCCATCATCGCGCCTGGCCGTCGTCGAACTTGCGTTCCAAAATCTCGCCGAGCGTGGCATAGAAGAAGCCGTTGAGGCGGCCGACCGGATTGAGCTTGCGCATGTCGATATAGCCGTTGGTCATGCAGCGCGGATCGACGTGCATGAACACGACCTCGCCGATCACCAGCGGGTGCCGATTGGGCCCGAGCTCGATGACCTGGTGCAGCTTGCACTCGAAATGGATCGGCACCTCCGCAACCCGCGGCGGCTTGATCTTCACGCACGGGATCGGCGTCAAGCCCGTCTCTTCGAACTCGGAATCGCCTTCCGGAAAGCCGTTGGCGGAATCGACCATTTCCTTCCACACCGATTCGGTGACGATGTTGAAGCAGAATTCTCCGGTCTCCCGCACGTTCTTCAGCGTGTGTTTCTCGCTGCCGTCGGGATTGCGGGCGATGGTCAGCGAAATCATAGGCGGTACGACGCAGACCACGGTAAAGAAGCTGAACGGCGCCAAATTGGTGCGGCCGTTGCCGTCCACCGTCGAAGCCCAGCCGATCGGCCGCGGCACCACCGAGCCCACCAGCATGCGATAGACTTGTCGCCGCTCGGCCTTTGCCGGATCAATTTCGACGTAATCGGTCATGGTGACATCAGCCATCCGGGTGCCCCCGCGCGGCGCAACCATTGCGCAAATCCGGCTTTTGATTAGGTCGCCCGCTGTGCCATAGTCAATGCGTGCGGATCAGCGCATGAGGTTTGTGATGAACGTCAATATCGTCCCGGACCAAGCGCGAAAGACCCCCGCTGCGCCGTTTTCGGTCGAGCGCCTGGGCGTAAAGCTCGGCGCCGAAGTGCGCGGGCTCGATCTCGCCGCGCCAATCGACCGCGACACGTTCGCGGCGTTCGAAGCGGCGCTGATCGAGCACAAGGTGCTGGTCTTACGCGAGCAGCATTTGACCACGGCGCAGCACGTCGCCTTCAGCCGCCTGTTCGGCGCGCTCGAAGTGCATCCAATGCGGCCGCAGGGCGAATTTCCGGAAATTGTGGTGCTTGACAACCACAAGGACAACCCGGTGCTGTCCACCGACGTGTGGCACAGCGACACCACGTTTCGCAAAAATCCGACCAAATACACGATCCTGCGCTGCCAGATCATGCCGCAGCTCGGCGGCGACACGCTGTGGGCCGACATGGAAGCGGCCTACGACGGGCTGAGCAATCCGTTCAAGCGCATGCTCGAGGGTTTGCGCGCGGTGCACGATTTCCAGAATTTCCGCGTGCTGTTCAAAAATACCGACGAGGATCGCGCCAGGCTACGCAGGATGGAGGAGCTGTTTCCGAACCCTTCGCATCCGGTGGTGCGCACCCATCCGGTCACGGGGCGCAAATGCATCTACGTCAACCCGCAATTCACCCTGCGCATCGAAGGTCTCGAACCACCGGAGAGCCGCGCGCTGCTCGACGTGCTGTTCGCTCAGGCGCAGGTGCCGGAATATCAGTTCCGGCTGCGCTGGCAGCCGGGCACAATCGTGCTCTGGGACAATCGCTCGACCCAGCATTACGCGGCCAACGACTATTATCCGCAACGCCGGCGCATGGAACGCACCGCCGTGGTCGGCGAGGTGCCGTACTGATCGATCTGTTTACATGGCGTTTATTCGGCGCGGTCGGATGGCAAACGAAGGCGTGCTCCGAATGCTTTGCTGAAACTTGACATGCTTTGCGCAAATCAAGCTCGGTCTGTTCCTTTTACCTGTTGACCGCGCGTTCCCCATCCGCAACCGCAAAACTTTGTGAGCGAACGGAAACGCCGTCTCGCGGGTTTCCAAACAGGAGACAACAAGGAGGCTCGGGTTTTCCAACCGGAGAGCAAGGAGACTCACCATGACGGCGAAGAAACTAATCGCAGCAGCAGGCGTGCTCGTCGGCGTCACGCTGGGGACTGCGACCGCATCGTTCGCCCAGTATTACGGCGGACCATACGGCTACGGCGCACCATACGGCTACGGCGCACCATACGGCGGCGGATTCTACGACTATGCACCGGGCTACGGCGGATATTACGGCTATTCCGGCAGCCCCCCGTACTGGCTGAGAGGCGGCCCCGGCCCGCGCGTCGGCGGCGGCAGTGGTGCGGGTATCGGTGCCCAGCGCTAGTCGGCGGCCTAACCGAAGTCGGGAGAGACCCGGCGCCCGGCGCCGCGTTTCTTTGTTCCCAGCCTTAGTTTGCACGGGCGCGGCGCTGAAAAGCGGCGTAAACGCCGCAGCTTCAATCGCGTTCCGGTGATATTTTGCGTTTTTTGCGCCGAACCGAAAGTATACGCGCCGAGTTTTTCCTCGGCGTTGGCAGAATGGAGATTGCCCCATGATCTCGAAGACACTGATTGCAGCACTGGCGATGCTGTTGACCGCGACCTCCGCCTCCATGGCGTGGACCCATCATCACATGATGCGGCATCACCATGGCCTGTACAATTACGGCGGCGCGTACCACGAGCGCGGCGGACCGGGTCCGCGCGTTCAGGCCGGGTCCGGCACCGGCGCCGGCGCGGAATCCGGATCAAGGTAAAGCCGCGTTTTTCTAAACATTCCAAACAAAAGCCCGGCCGCGCATTTAGGCCGGGCTTCTTTCCGAAGAGTGTTGTTACCGCGATCAACTCACCGGGTGGTGCCGCACGTGCCGATAGGTGTGCCGGGGCAGGTAGCGGTGATGGTGGTAGACGCGCGGGCCAGGTCCCTCCACCGGATAGGCGGCGTAAGTCGGGGCAATGCCGAGCAGCCCCTGAACGCCGCCGATGACGCCGCCGACCGCGCCGCCGACCACGGCGCCGACCGGCCCCGCGGTTTCTCCTCCTACGGTCGCGCCATGCGCCACGCCGCCTGGAATCCCCTGCGCCTGCGCCGCCAGCGGACAAGCCAACGCCACAACCATCGCGCTCGCGAATACGATATGAAGCTTCACGCTACGACCCCTCTGTTTCGTGTCTAGGATGCGGGGCGTTTCGCCGACAAACGCGGCATTTGCACGGCGACAGCGTGGCGGCAAAGGATTGGTGGTCGACTGAGGCAAACGGATCACACCGCTCAGCGTAACAACAGACCGCGATTAATCATCGCCTTGAGGCGCTGGTGAAGCGAGGGCCGCGGACCCCGATGGGTGCTCGCTCCGTGTGCCTTCCGCCGCCTGCTCGTCAGCGCCGCGTTCGGGCGGCGGCGCTGCCTCCGGTTGACGCGGAGCGGCATTCTGCGTCGCGCAGGCGCGGCATGCCGCGACCGAATCGAACGCGGCGAAGGCGACGATGGCATTGCGCAACGCGCGGAGCGGCATACTGGGCTCCATTGCGCTGAGAGGGCACACTATCTCAACAGCTTGTTTTTCCCGCCGGTTCCCGCGACCTATTTTCCGCCTTGTCCTAGCACGTAGGGCCAAAGGCGTAATCCGCCGCCGTGCCCACGCGCTTATTCGCCGAAGCGTGTGGAAGGTGCGGCTTACGTCCGCTGCACAGTCGCCGGCGAGTAGGCCTTACGCAGCAGGGTCCGCGCGATGCGGCTGGCGCGCGGCATGACGCAAGCCGAGCTCGGCCGGCGCATCGGCGTCACCTTCCAGCAGGTGCAGAAATACGAGAGCGGATCAAACCGTATCGGCGCGGGGCGTCTGCAGCGCATCGCCGAGGTTTTCGAGGTGCCGCTTGCGGCGCTGTTCGACTTACCGCGACTTGGCCGGAAAGATGGTGCCGATCCGCTCGAAGCGATGCGTACGGCCGGCGCAGCGCGGCTCGTTCAAGCCTATAGCCGCATCCGGGACGCCATGGTGCGCCACGCCTTCGTGCGGCTCGCCGAAGAAATGGCGTCACGTGAGTCTTAGCCTTTGGAAGTCTTGGCGTTTGGAAGTCTTGGCGTTTGGAAGTCTTGGCGTTTGGCGCGGAACTTTGCGCCATTTCATGCGGCTGGAATCCGGGGGGCAAAGCCGCTAATCTGCCGCCCACGATGGGGACCTGGGTGAGCGGCATTCCTCATTGAGATCAAGTCCATACGGCGGTGGCGGGGCCACGCGCCGGCGGGTTGATGTGCGGCGATTACGGTCACGGACGGGCTAGGCCATGAAATATCAGTTCGCGGTTCTCGTTATCGCTTATGCCGGTTCTTTTGCTTACATCATTCATCGCTACCGCGATCATCTTCCGCTCAAGAAATATATTTCCAATCACGTCCTGTTGCTTGCGCCGCTGAATTTCCTGTTCACGTTCTTTACGGTCGGGACGCAAAAGCCGGTGTTCGCGGCGAACACGGTTCCCGGTCTCGACAAGCTCAAGGCCAGCTATCCGGTCATTCGCCAAGAAGCCATGGCGTTGCGCGACGCGGGCGCCTTTCAACGGCAGTCGTCGGTCGACCAGCCTGGCTACAATACGTTCGAAAAGGGCGGTTGGCGGCTCTATCCCTTGAAATGGTACACCAAGGAATGCGGGCCGGCCGCCGTCAAGGCGTGCCCCAACACCTGCGCCATCGTCGACTCGATCCCCGCCGTTCGCTCGGCCATGTTCACCGTGCTGCCGCCCGGGGCGCGCTTGGGCCGTCATCACGACCCGGTCGCGTCATCGCTGCGCTATCATTTGGGCTTGCTGACGCCGAATTCGGAAAAATGCGCGCTGACGCTCGACGGCGTCGACTATGCCTGGCGTGACGGCGAAGAGCTGCTGTTCGACCAGACTTACCTGCACAGCGCCGTCAACAACACCGACATCCTTCGCGTCATTCTGTTTTGCGACGTGGAAAAGACGCAGCTGCGATCGTTCATGAAGCCGATCGCCGATGCGGTCGATTTTGGCATCGTCTCCAAATTCACCGGCGCCGACGATGCGGGCAAGCGTTCCTTTATCTCCACGGCCTACATGCCGATTTATAAAGTGCGCTCCTACGTCAAGGAAAAGATCAAGCCGCGAAGCCTGCTGGCTTATAATCTCATAAAGTACGGCAGCATAGCGCTGCTGCTGTTGCTGATCTATGCTCTGATCTGAACGGCAATCGACGCCGCGCGAATAGATGACGCGCTGGTATCTCGGTGAAGCGGCGTGGCACATCCGGCGCGTTGGGCCGATCGGCAACGCCGAAAATCAAAATTAGAGCAAGAAATTTTAGGTCGAGGTGATGCCGCGGGCACGGCGCACTCCCTCTCCCCGCAGGGGAGAGGGTTGGGGTGAGGGGGTTCGGAAGCTGCAGTCTTTTTCTGAAACTTCCGAACCCCCTCACCCTCGCTCCCCCCGATCAAGTCGGGGGTCGCTCGACCTCTCCCCTTGCGGGAGAGGTGAAGCAAACACGCCTCGGCCTGAATCGATCTAAAATCATCATGCTCCAGGACACTACCGCGCCTCACAGCGCCTTCGCGGCTTCCTGCCAGCGCTGGGCGGCGGTGGGGCTGGCGACGATGTCGTCGACATTGGCGAGCTTGACGCGGTCGCGGACGAGGCCCTTGTAGAAGTCGGCCTTCGACACCGGCGGCACATCGGCGATGATGGTCCAGCTATCGCCGCCGTCGAGGCTTTCGAACACCTGGCCGTCGGTGTCGGCGGCGTGCAGCGAATAGCCGGCGTCGTGCACCTCGATGGTGAGCGCCGAGAACAGCGCGCGCTGGCCGTTGGGCAAGCCGCCGAGCAGGCGCTGCCAGGTCTTGCCGGCGTCGCGGCTTCTGAAAATCTTGCCGCGGGCGCGGCCGAGCTCATACCAGTGCACCGGCCAGCCGACGCCGGCCGACATGAAAACGAGATCCGGCTCGTCGGGATGCAGCACCACGGCGTCCGGGTAATTGGCGTCGGCCGGCATCGGCAGGCGATGGAAGGTTGCGCCGCCATCGTCGCTCGCCATCATGCCGACGATGCCGTTGGCGATGATGATGCGGTTTCGCCGCGCCGGATGCACCAGGATGCGGTGGATGTCGCATTCGCGCGGGTCGGGATCGACGATGAGCTCGCGAAACGTTTGGCCGCAATCGTCGGACACCTGCAGCGAGCCGATCTCGACGCCGACCCACAGCCGGTCGCCGTCGAGCACGATGTCCTTGATGTGGCCGATGCGCGGCGGCGGCGGAAAGGTCCAGTGCGGCACCGATTTCGCCTGGCGGAACGCCGGCAGCTCGCGCCAGCTCGCGCCGCGATCCGCGCTGACATAAAGGTGCGCCGGCAGCGCGCCGGCGAACACCACCTCGCGGCCGGCCAGGGTGCCGGCGCGCGTCGACCAGAATTCGTGATGGGCGAGGCCGTCGTTGATCCAGCGCCATTTGATGCCGCCGTCGTCGCTCCGCGCCATGCCGACGCCGCGCGTCGAGGCGAACAGCGCGCCGTCGTCGAGCGCGGTGACGCCGGACACGAACACGCCTTGCAGCGCGCGGTGCTTTACGCTCCAGCCGCGCGCCGATTTTTGCAGCACGGCGACGCCGTCGACGGTGCCGACCGCCATCGTCTCGGATGCCGTCTTGCCGCGCTGAATGTTGGTGCCGCCGTTGGATAATAGGATCATGGGAAGCTCGCTTCGCTGCTGTCGAACTTCTATCGTGGATTTTGCAGGTGCTCAATGCGGCTTACTGCGCGTCAGGCGCGCAGAAATCTTGATCTGCATGCTCCGCGAAAGCGGAGCATCCAGTAATCGCCATCGGTACGGTGATTACTGGATCATCCGCTTGCGCGGAGATGACATGGAGGTGAGTCGGTGCTTAGCATCCGTGCTTTGGCACTAGCCTTCTCCAACCACCGACGAGCACCGCAATGGCCCGCGTCTCCTACATCGACGAGAAAGATCACCCCGAGCTCGCCGAGCTGATCGGCAAGGTGCGCGCCGGACGGCGCGGCACGCTGATCAACGTCTATCGGCTGCTGCTGCATTCGCCCGAGCTCGCCGCTACCTGGCTCGAGCTGATCGGCAAGGCGCGGTTTGCGACTGCGCTCGACGGCAGGCTGCGCGAGATCGCCATCATCCGCGTCGGCTACCTCAACCGCACCGATTACGTGGTGAAGCAGCATGTGCCGGAATTATCCGCGCCCGAAGGCTTGAGCCAGGCCGAATGCGACGCGCTGGCCGATTGGCAAAAGTCATCATTCTTTTCCGCGCGCGAGCGCGTCGCGCTCGCCTATGCGGACGCCATGACCCGCGACGTGGCCGTGCCCGATGCGGTGTTCGATGCGTTACGGCCGCATTTTTCCGAACGGCAGATCGTCGAGCTCACGGTGCTGATCGGCATCTACAACATGCACACGCGCGTGTTCACCGCGCTCGCCATCGATCCCGAGCCGCATCATCGGTGAGCGGTAAACAGGTCAGGTCACGGCGGTTGGAGCCAGCGCGTCGATGTCGGTGACGACGTCGATCACGGCGGGACGGCCGGCGGCGAGCGCTTGGGCGAGCGCGGCCGGAAAAGCCGAAGCGTGCTCGACGCGGAGGCCGAGCGCGCCCATGTCTTCGGCGATGCGGGCGAAATTGACCTTGCGAAAGGTCCACATTTCGCGCGCCTTCTCGGTCTGCTGGCCGCCATAGACGCGATCAAAACCGCGCTTGGATTGATTGCCGCCGCCGTTGTTGTTGACCACGGTCACCGCGGCGATGCTCCAGCGCGCCGCGGTCTCGACCTCGGCGATGTGGTACCAAAAACCGGCGTCGCCGGTGAACGTCACCACCGGCCGGTCCGGCGCGGCGCATTTGGCGCCGAGCCCGGCCGGAAACGCCCAGCCGAGGTGGCCGGCGCTGCGCATGTAGCTCTGCCGCGGGCTTTTCAGGTCGTACATGCCGCCCATCCACATGCCGGCATGGCCGGTGTCGACCACCACGATGGCGTCGTCGGGGACGTGCTGCGTCAGCTCGTGGCATAGCCGCTCCGGCCGGATCGGCACCGCGTCGGATTCGAGCGCCGATTTGTATTTGCTGCGCCACTCGTCGCAGATCTTTTGCGTCGCCGCCACCCAGCCTTGGCGCCGCGCCGCGCTGGAGCGGTCGGCGAGTTTCAACATCGCGGCGAGCGTCGCCTTGGCGTCGCCGTTGACCGCGGCTTCGAACGGATAATTGCGGCCGAGCGCTTCGGCATCGATGTTGATCTGGACATTCGGCGTGCCGATCTTCGGGACCGCCCAGAAATGCGTGGTCATGCCGCCGGTGTCGGTGCCGATGAAACAAACGAGATCCGCGGCATTGACGACTTTGTTGGCGCTCTCGCGCGAATAGGTGCCGACCACGCCGACCGACAGTGGATGATTGCCGGGGATAGTGTCCTTGCCGTTGAGCGAGGTGGCGACCGGAATCTGCAATGCCTCGGCGAGCGCGACCAGATCCGCTTGCGCGGCCGACGCGCGCACGCCGCCGCCGGCGACAATCACCGGCCGCGCCGCGTCTTGCAGGCACTTGAGCGCTGCGCGCACGCTCGCGGCATCGGGCTCCGGCCGGAACGGCGGCATGTGGGAAAACAGCGGCTCGGTGAGCGGCTCCATCTCCGCCTCTTCGGCATCGATCTGGCCCTCGTTGCCGCGGAATTGCAGATGCACAGGGCCCGGCGTGCCGCTCACCGCGACGCGAAACGCCTGGCGCACCATGTCGGGAAAGCGGCTCACGTCGTCCACATTGGCGTTGAATTTGGTCACCGGCGCGAACGCCGGCATGTCGTCGATCTCCTGATAGACTTTTCTGAATTTGGTCTTGGGCTCGCGGCCGCCGGTCATGGCGATCACCGGCGAATGCGCGAGCCAGGCATCGCGCAGGCCGGCGGCGAGATTGAGCGCGCCGATCACCTGCGCCATGCAGATGCCCGGCCTGCCGGAGGCGCGCGCGTAGCCGTCGGCCATGTAGGCGGCGGCCTTCTCGCCGTGCACGTGCAGCCGCTTGATGCCGGTGTCGCGCCGCTCCATCTCGGCGAACGTGGTGCGCAGCACGGCCGGCACGTGGAACACGTGGGTGACGCCGTAGCCCCTGAGCATGTCGGCGAGGCATTGCGCCCCGGTCATTCTGCGGTTGTGGCCGAGCTGCATGGACAGAAGTCTGGGTTGCTAGGTTGAAGTTGACGCAAAGAAATCAGCGACGCTCAGCGCCAAGCCGGGCGGATCAAGCGTCACGGAGCCGGACGTGATAATGCGCGTGCCGATCACGTCGGCGTGGCCGCGCGTGTGATGAATCACCAGCCCCTTGTCGGGATCGATGACCAGATAATGCGCGATGCTGGGAATGCGGAAATAGCCCTGCAGCTTGTCGCGCAAGTCGGTGATGGCGTTGCCGGGCGACAAAACTTCGACGACCACGACCGGGTTCGGCACTTCGAGCGCATCGCCGGAAATGGGATCGCCGCAATAAACCAACAAATCGGGCTGATAGCTGTTGCGCGCGTCGATCCGCACCGCGGCGCTGTCGAGGACGAATCGGCATGGCACGCGCGCATTGGCGATCGCGGCGTCGAACGCCCGCGCCGCCCGGTATTTGGTGTCGCCGTGGATCACGCGCTCCGGCGACATGGCCGTCGGAATGCCGTCGAACAATTCCCAGCACTCGGGCTGTTGTTTTGCCCAAGGCAGAAATTCGTTCACCGTCATGCGTTCTTTGCGCAGCGCGACCATGGCTGACGCTATTATGAGATATTTCGGCAAAGAATGAAAATACGTTTCCCGGGCGCAGCGCAGCACGAAGTGGTGCGCTGCAGACCCGGGACCGTTACAAACTCCGAGCCTGGAAAGGTCCCGGATCAGCGGTGCACCGCTCCGCTGCGCTGCGCGCTGCACCGCATCCGGGAAACTTACGTTTAGTCGTTGAACACCGCCACCGCGCGGATCGGCGAGCCGGTGCCTTCGCGCCATTTCAGCGGCAGGCCGATGAACTGGAATTGGCCCTGGCCGAGCAGCGCTTCAAGATTGCACAGGCTCTCCATGTGGGTAATGTCGAGCTCGAGGCAGGCCTTGTGCACCAGCGAGTTGATCCCGCCCTCCGGCCCCGGCCGCATCGAGTCGATGCCGAAATGCACGATGCCCTGCCGCGCCAGCCATTCGGTGGCGGCGACGTTGACGCCGGGATTGTCGGTCGCATAGGCCGCGGTCGGAAAGGTGCGGGCGTGGTGGCCGGTGCAGATCAGCACCGTGCCCTTTTTCGGGATCGGCACGCCGGCTTTGTCGACCGCGGCGGCGAGATCGCCCGGCGTGATCTCGGCGCGCGGCGCGATGTGGCGCAGATCGATGCAGATGCCCGGCACGATGCAGTTCTCCAGCGGATATTTGTCGATCGGCGTGCCGCTCTTGCCGAAATGCCGCGGCGCGTCGATGTGGGTGCCGCCGTGATCCGGCATGGAGAAGAACATGACGCTGTTGCCCTGGACGTTGCCGGATTCGACGAATGCCTCCTCATGGGTCTTCCAGATGCCGTGAATGATCGGCGGCTGGCCCGGATATGAAGGCGTGCGATGGTAAAGCTCGCGGCTCAAATCGACGATGCGCATCGCGGTTTTCTCCTGGCGGCGGCGGACGGGCGCACACTAGCCTCGCCGTGCGACGGCGACAATTCGTGTCCGGCTCGTCCGGATTCGGCGGCTAAGATAGGCGAGTGCCATGCGCGCAGTTGTCCCAGCTGTCGAGCCGCACAGCACCTTGCGCCGGCGTGGTAAAGCGGCTGAAATCTTACCATCGGGCATTCCGTCGCTGACGGACCAAGACAATAAACACGGCCTTGGGAGGACATTATGAGATCTGCGCGCACGCTTGCGGCGGCGGTGCTCGCCGCGTCCTTGCTGTCAGGCGGTATCGCTTCCGCGCAAAATTATCCCAATCGGCCGGTCACCATGCTGGTGGCGTTTCCGCCGGGCGGCGCCGACGACGCCACCGCGCGCATCATGCAGGACGCGTTCCAGAAGGCATTGGGCCAGCCGGTGATCATCGAAAATCTCGGCGGCGCCGGCGGCATGATCGCCGCCGCCAAGGCGGCGCGCGCCGAGCCTGACGGCTACACCATCCTGCAGCACCAGGACGCGCTCGCCGCCGGCATGGCGCTTTATCCGAACCGCACCTTCGACGCCGAGAAGGATTTCGTGCCGATCGGTCTCGTCAACATCACATCGAACACGCTCGCCGGCCGCCCAACGCTGCCGCCCAACAATTTCGCCGAGCTCCTGCGCTGGATGAAGGAGCCGGGTCAGACCATCAGGATCGGCCATCCGGGCGTCGGCTCGTTCGGCCACTTGGCCGAGGTGCTGATTTTCCACGAGCTCGGCATCAAGGTGACGCAAGTGCCGTATCGCGGCGCCGGCCCGGCGCTGGTCGATCTGCTTGCCGGGCAGGTCGATCTCGGCCCGATTTCCGCGGTGGTGGCGAAGCCGCTGGTGGCGAGCGGCAAGCTCAAAGTCTACGGGATGATCGGCAAGAAGCGCTTCGCCGGCCTGCCCGATGTGCCGACCTTCGGCGAACTCGGCTACAAGAAGCTCGACGTCGATTTCTGGCACATGCTGCTGGCGCCAGCCGGCACGCCGCGCCCGGTCGTCGACAAACTCAACGCCGCTTTGCGCACCGCGCTCGCCGATCCCAAGGTGCGCAAGACCTTCGCCGACGGCGGCATGGACGAATATCCCGACAGCGAGGAAACCCCCGAAGCCGCCGCGGCGCTGCTCAAGAACGAGATCAAGCTCTGGGGCGACGTGGTGCGGGAGAACAACATCGCCGCGCAATAGCTGGCGGCGCTTATTTCACGGTTTTGGCGACGATGAACGCGCCAAACAGAACAGGCGCCGCATTCCGGGCCATCCAAGATGTTTGTTGCAAGTAGAGGAAACGCACCGGTCAAAACTAGATAGCGCTAAGTGATTGAAAATGCTATCATTGATCCCTACCCAATTTGGGTATACATTTGGCCATGGGTAGGACACCGCACGTTGTAAGTTTATCCGACGCACTGTTTTCCAAGGTCCAGCAGCGCGTTCTCGCACTCATTTTCAGCCATCCTGAGCGTAGCTTCTATACCACGGAAATCGTGCAACAGGTTCGGTCTGGCGTGGGCGCTGTAGAACGCGAGCTGTCGAGGCTGGAAAGAAGTGGGTTGGTTTCCGCTGAGCGCATCGGAAATCGGAAGTATTTCCGAGCGAACCAAGCAACTCCAGTCTTCGAAGATTTGCGGGGACTCATTGAGAAAACGGCAGGCCTCGCCGAACCAATAAAAAAGTCTCTCGAACCATATGCCAATTCAATCAAGAGCGCTTTCGTGTACGGTTCCGTAGCAAAGGGGGCGGACACGGCCCACAGCGACATTGATCTTATGGTGATTGGCGACGACTTGAACTACTCCGATCTTTACACCGCCGCTCAGAATGTCGAGCGGAAACTTCGGCGCAAAGTGCATCCTTTATTTCTTTCTCCGGAGGATTGGCATCGCAGAATCTCCGACAAGGGATCCGTGTTTAGCAAGATAAACCACTCACCCAAGATCTTTATCATTGGGTCCGAAAAGGACATCGGTAGTGGGCAAAGAAGAGCTCGACAACCTCGTTAGGATTGGAAGCCTCAAGGCAGAAGCAGCCTCGCGGAGCGAATACGACGGCATGATAAAGTCCGCACGTCGAGGTTTGGTCGATGCGCAAAACGAAAGTATTGATACCGACAGTCAATTCGACTTGGCTTGTGAAGCGGCCCACAAATTTGCGCTCGCAGCGTTACGACGGGAAGGTTATCGGTCCGAAAATCGGATTGCAGTTTTTCAGGCGCTAGTTCACACGTTGGCTGTAAACAGTTCTGACCTCCAAATCTTCCTGAGGGCGCACAACGAGCGAAACCTGGCAGCGTACCAGGGGCGCGTGGACATCGATAAGAAGCTACTTGCAGACCTCATTGGCGCGACAAAGAGACTAGAGGCCGCTGTCGCCAAGCTGACACCGCCGAAGTGACCTTCTTACAAACACTTCTGACGATAATTGGCCGGTAGGATTTACCGAAGGGCTACTGTGCAGCGAAGTAATCACTGCGGCTTGAGCCCGGCGAATTTGATCACCTTGGCCCATTTTTCGGTTTCCGACACGATGAACGTGCCGAACTCGGCGGGCGGCAGTGAGAACAGCGGCGCGCCGAGGTCGGAAAGGCGTGCTTTGAATTGCGGATCGGCCTGAATGGTGCGGATCGCGGCGGCAAGCGTGGCGACGATCGGCGGAGGCGTATTGTTCGGCGCGACGATGCCGCTCCAGCCGCTCGCCGCGAAGCCCGGCACCGTCTCGGCGATGGCCGGCACGTCCGGCAGTTGCTCGATGCGCGCCGGCGTGGTCACGCCGAGCGCGGAGAGCCGGCCGGCCTTGATGTGGCCGATCGCCGAAGAGATGCCGCCGATGCCGACCGGAAGCTGGCCGCCAAGGAGGTCGGTGACCATCTGGTTCTCGCCGAAATACGGTACCTGCACGACGTCGATGCCAGCCATCATCTTCAACAGCGCCACCGCGAGATAAGGCGGCGTGCCGGCCGACGGCGAGCCCATGCTGATGGCGCCCGGCTTGGCCTTGGCGGCGGCAATCAGCTCGGCGACGGATTTTGGCGCGAACGATAAGCTCGCTTCCAGGACCAGCGGAATGCGGTTGATCGGTCCGACCGGCGTCGTGTCGCGGGCGAAGTCGTAGGAGAGATGCGCGAACAGTGTGGTGTTGACGGTGTTGGACGACGCGGCGAAGAACAGCATGTAGCCGTCCGGCGGCGCTCGCACCACCGCCTCGGCGCCCAAATTGCCGCCGGCGCCCGGCTTGTTCTCGACCACGACGGTTTGCTTGAGCGCTTGGCCGAGCCATTGCGCGGTCAGCCGCGCGATGATGTCGATCTGGCCGCCGGCCGGAAAGCCGGCGATGAGCCGGATCGGATGCGCCGGATAGGTTTGCGCCCGCGTCAGCCGCGGCAGTGCCGGTAGCGCAGCGGAAGCGGCTGCGAGTTGGAGCAAAGTTCGGCGTCGCATGGTGATGATGTTTCTCGGCGAACCGCGTTGCTGCACGTGGGCTTAGATGCATTCAAGCACAAACTGGAGTATAGCAAAACAAGCGATCGGCGATGGCGCGGCCGCGGGGAGCGGGTGCTTGAGGCGGGGATGCGGCTCGGCAAAGCAACCGGTTGTGCGGCGGACCTGTGCGGCCGAGTGCAACGCGCGGCGATGGCCTTGCTTGTGACTGTTGCGATGCTCTGCTGTATGAGCGCGCACGCGGCGCAGAAGTCGCAGGGAGAGGTCGAGGAAGCGGATCGGCCGGTGCAAACGCTGCCCGAGCCGAAGGTTCGCGATATCGTCGAGCAGGCGGTTCGCCGCCTCGATCTACAGACCGAGTTCCAGCCCGAGTCCGAGCCGGCCGGCTTGCAAATAAAGTTGCCGCCGGAGGTTTTGTGGCTGGTCGTCATCGTCGGCGTTGGCGTGCTGCTCTACGCGTTCCGCGACATGATTCCGGCGCTGCGGGTCGGCCGCGACGGCGCCTGGGCAGGCGAAGAAGCCGGCGGCGCCGAAGCGCAGACACAGCCGCCCGCCATCGCGCTCGGCGCCGCCGACGACCTTGCCGCGCAAGGCCGCTTTGCCGAAGCCATGCACGTGCTGCTGCTGCATGCGCTGACGGTCATTCGCCGCCGGCTCGACGAGCCGTTCGCCGATTCCATGACCAGCCGCGAGATTCTGCGCAGCAGACAGCTGCCCGACGGCCTGCGCGCGCCGCTGCGCGAAGTCGTCGGCCGCGTCGAGTGGAGCTATTTCGGCGAGCATCCGGCTGTGCGCGACGATTATGCGGCCTGCCGCGCGAGCTTCGCCACGCTCGCGCAGGCGCTGCAGGGGGGCGCAGCCGCATGACGCCGGATTCGTTCTTTTCGCCGCGGCTCTTGGTCGGCTGGATCGCCGCCGCGATCATCACGTTCGCCGTTTCGCTGTATTTGATGGGCAGCCGCGACCTTGGCGCCGATACGACGGGACCGAGCAGCTTTTCGCGCTCGGCGATCGGCTACGCCGGCCTCGCCGAGATGCTGCACCGGTTGGGCGTCGACGTGGTCAAGAGCCGCGATGATTCGCTCGGCAAGCTCACGAGCGACGGCGTCCTGGTGATTGCCGAGCCGCGCCCGGACCCCAAGACCGAACGCATTGTGCGTACGCTGCTTGATGCCGACACCGTCCTTCTGGTGCTGCCGAAATGGATCGGTCGGCCGAGCAAACAAAAGCCGGGCTGGCTCGGCGCGGCGGAGTTGCTGCCTTCCGCCGAGGTCGCCTGGGCGCTGCATCTGGTGGCGCCGCAAGCCGACGTGCTGCGGGTCGAGAAGGCGGAATGGCAGACCAACACGTTCGATATCGCGCCCAGTCTCGATGCGCCGATCGATCTGATCCGGGGCACCGGGCTGCGGCCGCTGATCGGAACCGCCGATGCGATGCTGTTGGGCGAATTGACCGGCGACAAACGGACCGACGGCAAACGGACGGTCTGGATCCTGTCCGACCCCGATATCGTGTCCAACCACGGCTTGCCGCGCGTCGGCAATGCGGCGCTGGCGGCGACCATGGTCGGGCGCCTGCGCAACGGCGCCGGCCGCGTCGTGTTCGACGAGACGATCCACGGCTTTGTCAGCGTGCCGGCCAACCCGCTGGCGCTGCTGTTTCGCTTTCCTTTCGTCATCGCAACGCTGCTCGGCGCCATCACGGTGGCGCTGCTGCTGTGGGCCAGCCTCGGACGCTTCGGCGCGCCGCAGCCGGCGCCGCCGACGCTTGCCGCCGGGCGCCAGACTTTGCTGCAGAACATTGCCAAACTGGTCGAGTTCACCGGTCATCAGGACATTATGGTCAGGCGCTACGTGCTGGAAACCGTGCGCGATGCCGGTCGCCAGCTGCATGCGCCGCGCGGGCTGTCGAGCGCCGCGCTGGTCGCGTGGCTGCAGCGCGTCGGCGCCGCCCGCGGCGTCGATATCGACTGCGCCGCGGTGATCGGCGAAGCCGAACGCCTTGCCGACGGCCGCCGCCGTAGCGCGGCGAGCCTGGTGCGGGTGGCGCGCGACATTTATCGGTGGAGGGGGGAAATCGTCGATGGACGTTCAGGACATCCGCGCCGTCGCTGACGGAATTCGCGGCGAGGTGCGCAAGGCGGTCGTCGGCCAGGACGACGTCATGGCGCTGATGCTGACCAGCCTTTTGGTCGGCGGCCACATCTTGCTCGAAGGGGTGCCGGGAACGGCGAAGACCCTGATTACGCGGGTGTTCGCGGCGGCGCTCAGTCTGCAGTTCGGCCGCATCCAATTCACTCCCGACCTGATGCCGGGCGACGTGCTCGGCACCAACTTGTTCAATTTCCAGACCAACAGCTTCATCCTGACCAAAGGGCCGATCTTCACCCAGCTTTTGCTCGCCGACGAGATCAATCGGACGCCGCCGAAGACGCAGGCCGCGCTGCTGCAGGCCATGAACGAGCGGACAGTCACCATCGACGGCAAGGACTATGCGCTCGGCGACGACTTCATGGTCGTGGCGACGCAGAATCCGATCGAGCAGCAGGGCACCTATCCGCTGCCGGAAGCGCAGCTCGACCGTTTTCTGTTCAAGATCATCATCGATCACCCGAGCCGCGACGAGGAACGCGAAATCGTGCGGCGGCACGGCCACCGCTCGGCGATGCCGCGGCTGCAGGATTTCGACATCAAGCCGGTGGCCGACAGCGCATTGCTCGGCGCCGCGCGCGACGCGGTCGCCGGCATTCGGCTCACCGATCCGCTGATCGATTACATCGTCGATGTGATCCGCGCTACCCGCGCCCATTCCTCGCTCGAAGTCGGCGCCTCGACCCGCGCCGCCAACATGCTGGCGTCGGCGGTGCGCGCGTTTGCGGTGCTGGCGGGCCGCGACTTCGTCATTCCAGACGACATCAAGGCACTGGCTCTGCCGGTGCTGCGGCATCGGCTGACGATTTCGCCCAGCGCCGAGATCGAGGGGCTGACCGCCGATCGCATTCTGCGCGAAGTTCTCGATCAGACCCCGGCGCCGCGATGATCCGCCCGACGCTGCCGGCGGTGCTTCTGTTCAGCGGCGGCGTTCCGCTGGCACTGTTCATCGTCATCGCGGATCCGAACCTGTGGGTGCTGTCGTTCGATTACGGGCTGCTGGTCCTGATCGTCGGCGTCAGCGATTTTGCGCTGGCGTGTCCGTGGCGCTCGCTCAGCATCAAGGTGGCGGTGCCCGACCGGCTCTATATCGGCGAGCGCGGCGCCACCGAGGTCAAGCTGGCTGCGGTTGGCTTCCGCCGCGCGGTGCGCTTCGCAGCGATCGCCGAGCAGCGCGGCGATGTCGAGCCGTCCGAGATCCTTGCCGGCGAGATCGCCCCGGGCGCGGAGGCACAACTTGCCTTGCCGGTGGTGCCGCGCCGGCGCGGGCGCGTCTTCGTCGATCGGATCTGGCTGCGCTGGCGCAGCCCCCTCGCGCTCGTCGAGTTCGTGCGCCAAATTCCCGTCGACCGCAGTATCGACGTGCTGCCCAACGTGCGCGGCGTGCACGGCACCGCTTTGCAGTTTTTCGTGCAGGAAGCGATCTACGGCATCAAATCGCAGCTGCAGAAGGGCGAGGGCGCCGAGTTCGAGGCGCTGCGCGAATATGCGCCGGGGCTGGATAGCCGCTTCATCGACTGGAAGCATTCGGCGCGCCACCGCAAGCTGGTCTGCAAGGAATTTCGCACCGAACGCAATCATCAAGTCGTCATGGCGCTCGATACCGGCTATCTCATGCTCGAGCCGGTCGACGGCCTCACCCGCCTCGATCATGCGATCAACGCCGCCCTGGTGCTGGGCTGGGTATCGCTGCAGGGCGGCGATCTGGTCGGCATCTGCGGCTTCGACGCCCGCGTTCGCCAATACCTGACGCCGGTTCGCGGCATCTCGGGCTTCGCCCGGCTGCAGCGCGCCGCCGCGGAACTCGACTATCATCATCAGGAAACCAATTTCACTCTCGGACTGGCCGAACTCAATGTCCGGCTCAAACGCCGCGCCCTGGTGATCGTGTTCACCGATTTCGTCGATTCCATCACCGCCGAGCTGATGATCGAGAGCATGCAGCGCATCGCCAATCGGCACCTGATCGTCTTTGTCACGCAGCGCGGCTCGTTTTTGCAGCGCGCGGTCGAGGCGGCGCCGGAACGCTTCGCCAACGTGGCGCAGGCCGTCATCGCCCACGACTTTTTGCGCGAACGCAGCATCGTGTTCGAACGGCTGGAGCGGCTCGGCGTGCATTGCCTCGACGTGCCGAGCCGCGGCTTGCCGGTGGCGCTCATCAACCGCTATCTCCTGATCAAACAGCGCGGGCTGATATGAGCGAAATCGCCGTAGCGACCGAGCAAGCGCGGATCGCGGCCCGGATGGCGGCGCCGGCTGCCGCCAATCGCGAGCTTGTGCTCAAGAGCAGCGAGTTTCGCAAAGGCCGCGAAGTGGGCTGGCGCGAGCTCGAACGCCTCGTGCGGCAGATCGAGCGGCGGGGCGTTCGTTCGCTGTCGCTCGACGACCTGCAGCAATTGCCGATCCTCTATCGCGCCGCATTGTCGTCGCTGTCGGTGGCCCGCACCATCGCGCTCGATCGCAATCTGCTGCTCTATCTCGAGAATCTCGCGCTGCGCGCCTATTTCGCGGTTTACGCTGCGCGCGCAAACCCGATCGAGGGATTGCGCAGTTTCTTCGTGCACGACCTGCCTGAGGCGGTGCGGGCCGCTCGCTGGCACATTCTGATTGCCGCAATGGCGTTGCTGGTCGGCGTCGCGGCCGGTTTCGTCTTGACGGTGCACGACGAGGCCTGGTTTTCCTCGTTGGTGCCTTCGGGTTTGGCGGGCGGGCGGGGGCCGGCATCGACCGCAGCGGAGCTGCGCGCCAGGGAGTTGTTCGCGCCGTGGCCGGGCGCGACTGCAGCGTTCGGCGTTTTCGCCAATGTGCTGTTCAGCCACAATACGCTCATCGGACTGATGTGCTTCGGCCTCGGGCTCGCCGCCGGCGTACCGACGCTGCTGCTCACCCTCTATCAGGGCTTGTCGCTCGGGGCGTTCATTGCGTTGCACTTCGACCGCGGCCTGACGATCGAGTCGCTGGGCTGGTTGTCGATCCACGGCACCACGGAGCTTGGCGCGATCATCCTGCTTGCGGCTGGCGGCTTGGTGATCGCCGACAAGATCCTGTTTCCCGGCCGCTATGCGCGCCTGGAGAATCTCGCCCTGCATGGCCGTCAAGCGGCGCAGATGGCGGTCGGGGGAATCCTGATGCTGTTCGTGGCCGGGATTCTCGAAGGCGGCTTCCGCCAGCTGGTGCAGAGCACGTCGGCGCGCTTCGCCATTGGGCTGGGCATGGCGACGTTTTGGCTGGTCTACTTCAGCCGCTGCGGCCGGCGAGCACGGCCATGAGCGCGGCGCAAGATTTTTCCGAGCGAAAACCTCCCGGCGGCACGCTGCCGTCCGGACGCGCGCGGGCCGTGCAAGTGTTCGACGAGAGTCGCCGCCAGAAGCGCGAGATCGTCACCCCCGAGGGGGTGCCGATCAGTGTCGAGATTGCCGATTACGGCGAACGCCTCGTCGCGTTCGCCATCGATTTTGCGATCTGGACCCTGCTAACGGTCGCAATTTACCTGCCGATCTTTGCGCTGATCGGCCGGCGCGGCAGCCTGATCGCCATCGCCATTGCGCTGTTTCTCGGCTTTCTCGTGCGCAACCTCTATTTCATCTATTTCGAGCTGGCGTGGCAGGGCGCCACCCCGGGCAAGCGTGTCGTCGGGCTGCGCGTAATGGATCGCAGCGGCGGGCCGCTGACCGCCTCCGCCGTGATCGCGCGCAATCTGACGCGCGAGATCGAGATGTTCATTCCGCTCGGAATCCTGCTGCAGGGCGGGCGCTCGTCGAGCGGAGCGGTCGACTGGAGCCAACTTTCGCTCGGGGTCTGGCTGTTGTTCTTTGCCGCGCTGCCCGCCATCAATCGCGACCGCATGCGCGGCGGCGATTTGATCGCCGGCACCATGGTTATCGCGCTGCCGCACCGGGCGCTGTCGAGCGATCTGGTCGAGCACGCGATGCAGTTCGCTTTTACCACCGCGCAGCTGCAGGCTTACGGCGCGTTCGAATTGCAGGTGCTGGAAGAACTGCTGCGGCGCCCACCCAATGCCGAGACGCTGCGCGTGCTCGACGAAGTCTGCGACAAGATCTGCCGCAAGATCGGCTGGAGCGAGCCGGTGCCGCGTCGCGACGTCATGACGTTCCTGCGCGACTTCTACACCGCCGAGCGCGCCTATCTGGAGCGCGAACAGCTGTTCGGCAAGACCAAGGCCGACAAGTACGCGCAGCCGGCCGGCAGCGCGTGACATGAAGCATTGAGCGTGAGCTCAGTCGAACACCGACGCGATCTGTTCGGTATCGACACCTTCCTTGGCGACGCGCAGATCGTGATAGGCCACCACCACCATGATGGCGTTGAAGGCGCCGGCCAGCGCGTTCCAGATCAGACTGAGCAACAGCGCAAATCCAACACCGCCGACCAGAGTGCCGACCATGCCCGCCAGCTTGCTGCCGATCCCGATAACGATAGCGACCAGAAACCACAGGCCGAAAATTGCCCAGCGGTGGCCTTTGGTCAGCTCCCGGCTGCGCCGCAGGCTTTGCATCGGACCCAGCCGCTCAACGACGCAAGCCGGCATGGCAACGAACAGCATGGTCATGACGATGAAAGCCGGTATCACCAGGAGGAACGCGGCGATCATGGTGCAAAGCCCCACCAGGATCGCGACGCCGAGGACCGGAAAAAGCCGGCTCAAGCCGACCTGGGCCGATGCCATCAGGTTGACCGGTCGGCCGCGCATATCCTCGAAGGCGCCGAACAGCACGATGGCTTCGCTCAGTGCGTTCAGCACAATCCCAAGCACCACGCCCAGGCCGATCAGCAGGAAAGCGTGGCCAGGTTGCACGCTTCCTCGCCGCACTATGGTTCCTTGCTGCACTGCCAAGAACGCAAGTGTCGGCAGATAAGCGATCGCCGTCACGATGCAGAATACGAGGTTGCGCGACAGCACCGAGAATGTTCGAGAAAGAACGCGACCGACGCGAAATTCGCCTTCGCTATAGGGACGCGCGGCAAGCGACGCTTCGCTCATGGATTGCCTCCCCCGTCGGCAAAGACCGGCCCTTTGCCGCATTCGAGCTTATCACGCGGCGAGTGGCGATCAAGCAGCGGCAGTCGGCGTCATCGACAGAGCATCGGTTCCATGCCCAGCACGCACCGGAACAAATCTCGAAACACGTGCAGCGCCGCCTGTCAGCCGCATTCCGCCGCCGGCCAATTCGCGCTAGGCTCGCTCGGTTGCGCAATGCACAGGAGCGAGCTGGGTGAAAGTCGCGATCGTCAATCTCGGCCAAATCGTTTCCGGCGACTGGCGCGCGCCGTTCGTCGCGGGTGACACCATCATCAGCGACGGCGAGCGCATCGCGCATGTCGGCACCGCACCGGCCGGCGCGGTCGAGAGCGCCGACGTGGTGATCGACGCCGGCGGCATGACGGCTATTCCCGGCCTCATCGATTCGCACGTGCACGTCACCTTCGGCGATTACACGCCGCGGCAGCGCACCGTCGGGTATCTGGAAAGTTATCTGCACGGCGGCACCACGACGGCGATCTCGGCGTCCGAGGTGCACGTGCCGGGCCGGCCGAGCGACCGCGAGGGCGTCAAGGCCTTGGCGCTGGCGGCGCAGCGCTGCTTCGCGACCTGGCGGCCGGGCGGCATGCGCGTGCTGGCCGGCTCGGTGATTCTCGAGCCCGGGCTCAAGGCCGCCGATTTCATCGAGCTTGCGGTCAACGGCGTGCGCCTCGCCAAAGCCGGGTTCGGCGCGGTGAAGACGCCGTACGATTACGTGCCGCTCGTTCGCGACGCCAACGCCGCCGGCCTGATCACCACCTGCCATACCGGCGGCGCTTCGATCCCTGGCTCGGCGGCGATTACCGGCGATCATCTGCTCGCCATGCGCCCGCATGTTTCGTTCCACATCAACGGCGGGCCGACCGCGATGCCGGACGGCGACTTCGAGCGCGTCATCAAGGAGAGCGAGATCGCCCTGCAGGTCTGCACCGCCGGCAACTTGCGCACTACGCTTCTGTGCGCGCGGCTTGCAGAGGAACACGGCGCGTTCGACCGCTTTCTCATCGCCACCGACACGCCGACCGGCTCCGGCGTGATGCCGCTCGGCATGCTCTACACCATCGCGCACTGCGCGAGCCTCACCGACATGCCGGCGGAGAAATTCGTCTGTGCCGCGACCGGCAACAACGCCCGCGTCTATGATCTCGATTCCGGGCTGCTCGCCGCCGGCCGCGCCGCCGACATCGTGCTGATCGACGCGCCGGACGGCGGCACCCAGGACACCGCGCTTGCCGCCATCAAGCACGGCGACATCGCCGCGATCGGCGGCGTCGTCACCGCCGGCGTGCCGCGCTTTATTGGGCGCAGCCGCAACACGCCGCCGACCACGCGCAAGGCGCGCGTGGCGCGCTCGACCGTAATGCAGGATTTTGCCGGGTCGATGCATTAAACACCACGTCATTGCCGGGCTTGACCCGGCAATCCATGCGGCGTCGACGATTAATGTGGCTGGACTTTAATCCGTCAGCTCAGCATGGATGCGCGGGTCAAGCCCGCGCATGACGAAGAATTAAAGCCGAGGTGGAAGCGGGAGCTCGCGTGAGAGATGGCCGACCAAGCGCTCATCAGCAAAAATTTGCGGCTCAGCCAAGCCACACAATATCTGCAAAACCATGACCGTGATGGTCTGATCGCCTGTAGCAACGGGCTCAACAATTTCCTGGATGCCAACGCCATTTATGTCTTCTCCGGCGTGCGCCCGATCGGCGAGAGCGCGGTCGTGCTGGACCGCGACGGCCGATCGACCCTGATCGTGACGCCGGCCTGGGACGGCGAGCGCGCCGCGGCGGCTTCATCGACCGACGAAACGATCGGCGCCGACGATCTCGCCGCGGCGCTGCGAAGCGCAGCCGATAAGCATGGCCTGACAACGGAACGTATGCTCTCGGCCGGGTTGTCGTTATTGGGACAGGCGCTCGCGGCGCGCATTGCCGCAGCGCTCGGCGGCGCACCGCAGCCGGCCGACGATTTGGCGCGCGATCTGGCGCGCGTCCGCAGCCAGGAGGAGCTGGAAGCGGCGGAGCGTGCCAATTGGATCGCCGAGCGCGGCTACGAGCGATTGCTCGAATATGCGCGGCCCGGCCTGCGCGAGTTCGAATTGGCGGCCGAGCTTTATTGCTTCATGAAAAAGCTCGGCGCCGAGGACAATTTTTTGCTGCTGTCGGCTTCGCAGCATAATCTCGCGGTGCGCGCTGCCGGCGAACGGATTTTGGATGTCGGCGACATTATTCTGTCCGAGATCACGCCCTGCTATCGCGGCCAGTTCGTGCAGATCTGCCGCACCACGGTGATCGGCGAGCCGCCGCCGGCGGTGCGCAAGAACTACGTCATCCTGCAGGACGCGACGGGTGAAGGTTTGTTAGCGGCCCGCGCCGGCGCCCGCGTCGCCGATGTCACGCGCGCCATGAACGCGGTGTTCGGCAAAGCGGGCTACGCCGATTTTTGCCGGCCGCCCTACATGCGGGTGCGCGGCCACGGCCTCGGCATTACCTCCGACCGCCCCGGCGACATCGTCGAGCGCAACGAGCGCGTGCTGGAAAGCGGCATGATGTTCGTCATGCATCCCAATCAATATTTGCCGGACAGCGGCTATCTGATGTGCGGCGAGTCGGTGGTGGTAACGGCGTCCGGCGCGCGGGCGCTCTCCGCGCGGCCGGCGCAGCTCGACGTGATCGCAGCCTGAAGGCGCAGTCATGAAAACCATGCAGCCCTGCGTGACGATCGGCTCCTACACCTGGGCGCAGGATCGGCTGCCGGGTGACGAGTTCAGCGTGCGAGTCGACGAGCTGCGCAGCGCCATGGCGCGGCACGGCTGGCGCGCGGTTCTCGTCTATGGCGATGTGCGCGAGCACGCGGCGCTCGCTTATCTCAGCAACTTCATTCCGCGCGTGCGCTGGGGCATGGCGCTGCTGCCGGCGAGCGGCGACGCGCGCCTCCTCTGCGCCATGAGCACGCGCGACCTGCCGGCGATGCGCGGCCTGACCTGGATCGCCGACGTACGCTCGGGCATGGGGCCGGAATGGGACAAGGCGTTCGATCCGTGGTTCGAACGCTTCAGCGCTGAACCCTCGGAGCAACAACTCGGCACGCTCGGTTTCGACCTGATGGCGCCGGTGCTGCACGATGCGGTGCGCCGCAGCTTGGGCGAGCGCTTTGTGCTGCAACGGGCCGACGACGTCGTTGCGGTGCCGCCGCAGCGCAAACGGCCGCGCGAGCTGACGCTGCTGCGCGCGTCGTGCGCGCTCGTGCAGGATGCGGCGCGAGTGTTCGTTGAAGGTTGGCGCGAGAGCGGCGAGCCGGAAACCGCGGCGCTCGCGGCCGAGCGCGCCGCGCGCTCGCGCGCCGCCCAGGACGTGCGCACGCTCGTAAGCCTCGACGGCGGCCGCACGCTGTCGCCCTATCAGGGCCGCTTCGACAAAACAGCCGGGCCGCTGCTCGGCTATCTGGCGGTGAAAGTGATGGGCTACTGGGCAGATCTGTTCGTCACGCTCGAGGGCGCGTCGAAGAATCCGGCGCGGCGGCGCGTCGAAGCAGCGCTCGACGCGGTCATTGCCACGATGCGGCCGGGCGTGCGCGCCGGCGATCTGCACGCCACGGCGATTGCTGCGCTGACGCCGCTGCCGCTGCATCCGGCGCTGAGCCAAAGCGTCGGCCACGGCGTCGGGCTATCGCTTCACGAAGCACCCGAATTGCGCGCCGGCGCGGATGCGACCTTGGTGGAGGATGGCGTTTATTCGCTGCAGGTCGGGATCGCGGACAGAAATGCCGGGAACGCCCTGCTCTCGGCGATGGTGCGCAATGCGAAGACCGGCGCCGAGGTCTTGCTGCGGTCGCCGTAGGGCGGCTTGGCGCCGGAGGCGCGTAACTCAAAGGCTGAACGCGTTGCGAGACCCAATGGTGGGTTACGGCGCTTCGCGCCTAACCACCCTGCAAGGCCGTCTCACTCCGGCTTGAAATTCATTGCCACGCCATTGATGCAGTAGCGCAGGTGCGTCGGCGGTGGGCCGTCCTCGAAGACGTGGCCGAGATGGCTGCCGCAGCGGCTGCAATGCACCTCGGTGCGCGTCATGAAATAGCTGTTGTCGGTCGAGGTCTCGACCGCGCCGGGCTCCGGATCGTTGAAGCTCGGCCACCCGGTGCCGCTCTCGAACTTCTTCTTCGACTTGAACAGCGGCTGGCCGCAGCCGGCGCAAGTGAACGTGCCGGCGCGCTTTTCGTAATTGAGCGCGCAGCTGCCTGGCGGCTCGGTGCCGTGCTCGCGCATGATGCGGAACTGCTCGGGCGAGAGAATCTTGTGCCATTCCGCGTCGGTGTGGGTGACCGGATATTGCTTGGTGTCGGTGTGGGTATCCATGGCGGTTCCGCCTCAATCGGAAGGAAGGTGGAACAAATGTAATCAAGGAAGCGCAAAGCGCAATCGGCGGGCGCGCAAACGCCTGAAACCCTCTCTCGTTTCATGGCGGCAAGTATGTGGAAATTGGGTGGTGCAGCGCGACACGACCGCTTACGTTGCATCACGTGACCAAGACCAAACCATCGCCGGCGCGTGCCAATGTCGCGCTCGGCCTCGTCGCTTTCGAACTCGGCGTGATGTTCGTCGGCGCGATTTTGCCGACGCCGCTTTATCCGCTGTACCGCCAGGCGTTCGGCTTTTCCGGCGTGACCTTGACGCTGATTTACGCCACCTACGTGCTGGGCAATGTGGTGGCGCTGTTGTTCTTCGGCCGCCTCGCCGACCAGATCGGCCGGCGCAAGGCGAGCCTGCCGGCGATCGGCGTCGGCGTCGCCGGCGCGCTGACGTTTGCGTTCGCGGCGGGCACGCCGTGGTTGTTCGCGGCCCGTGGGCTGAGCGGCTTTTGCACCGGGCTTGCCGCCGGCGCGGCGACCGCCTGGATCGCCGAGCTTTATGCCGGCCGCGTCGCCGGCGCCCCGGCGCGGATCGCGGCGGCGGCGAATTTTTTCGGCTGCGCCGCCGGACCTTTGCTCGGCGGCCTGTTGGCGCAATTCGCATTCTGGCCGCTGCAGCTGCCGTTTTACGTTTATCTGGTGCTGCTCTTTGCCAGCGCGGTCGGCATTTGCTTCGCGCCCGAGACGGTGCGCAATCCGGTGCGCCTCGCCGAGGCGTCGTTCAAAGCGCGCGTCGGCATCCCGCCGCCGATCCGGCTGCAATTTCTGTCACCCGCAGTGACCGGCTTCGCCACGTTCTCGCTGATCGGCTTTTACAGCGCGCTCATTCCGAACCTGCTCGGCGAAAGTCTGCATCTGACCGCGCCGGTGGTCTCGGGCATCGTGGTGTGCGCGCTGTTCGGCGTCGCCGCGCTCACGATTCTGTCCACCGGCCGATTGCCGAGCCAGGCCACCATGCTGACTGCGCTGCTGCTGCTGCCGCCAAGCGTGTGGTTTTTGGTCGGAGCCGAGCTGGCGCGCTCGCTGCCGCTCCTGCTCGGCGCCGCGGCGCTCGGCGGCATAGCCGGCGGCCTCGGTTATCGGGGCAGTCTCGAAGTCGTCAACCGCATCGCGCCCGCCGACCGGCGCAGCGAGACGGTGTCGAGCTACCTGATCGCGCTGTTCGCCGGTAATTCGGTGCCGGTGATCGGCATCGGCCTGTTGTCGGCGAAGCTCGGCTCGCTCGCCGCGCATGTCATCTTCGCGGCGGTGATCACCGCGCTCGCCGGCATGGCGTTTTGGACCGGCCGCAAGTTCGCGCCGAAACAGTAGGCTGGGCAAAAGGCGTGAAGCGCCCGCACTCAAGCTGGTAAATCTGCCGGGCGTGCGGCAAACTCGGGATCGCGGCGATAGTCCACATACGGACCAACGAACCATGTTCTACGAACCCGACAAAGACGATCACGGCTTGCCGTTCAACCCGTACAAGTCGATCGTCGTGCCGCGGCCGATCGGCTGGATTTCGACGCTCAGCGCCGATGGCATCGTCAACCTCGCGCCTTACAGCCAGTTCAATAATCTCGCCTACGATCCGCCTTACGTCATGTTCTCGGCAAGCTCGTTTCCGGACAGCGGCCGGCGCAAGGACAGCGCCAAGAATGCCGCCGACACCGGCGAATTCGTGGTCAACATGGCGACTTACGATTTACGCGAAGCGGTCAACGTCACCTCGCGGTTCGTACCGCCCGATATCGACGAGGCCGCGCTCGCCGGACTTGAGATGATTCCGTCCCGCCTCGTGAGGCCGCCTCGGGTCGCTGCCTCGCCGGTCCATCTCGAATGCAAATTCCATTGCGCGCTGGCTTTGCCGGCCCGCGTGCTCGATCAGGTGCATCATCTCGTCGTCGGCCGCGTCATCGGCGTGCATATCCGCGACGACGCTCTCACCGCCGAGGGCAAACTCGATGTCGCCAGGATCAAGCCGCTCGCCCGGCTCGGCTATTTCGACTACACCTACGTCGACAAGGTCTTCTCCATGCGCCCCGATGGGCCGCGCGGCGATTTCCGCGAGGCCGGGCTGGAAGGCCGGCCCGTCCGCAAAGAAAAGCTGAGCACGTAGCCCGGATTGAGCGAAGAGACTTACTGCGCGCCCAGGTCCGTGGGCTTTTCCGCCGGACCAACGGCTTTTATTTGATCGCCAACGGATTGGTGGGCGAGCCGACCGCGCCGGTGATCGGGATGGCCGGGGCGACGAACATGAATTCGTAGACGCCGTCGGCGGCGCAATCGTCGGCAAGGTCTTTCAGATAAAAAATCTCGCCCATGGTCATGCCCATAATCGGGATGGTGATCCAGTGCCAGGGCTGGTTGATGCCGCCTTCGGTGTTGTTCGGCCGCACCTCGCAGCCCCAGGTGTCGGAGGCGAGCGCCGCTAGCTCGGTGCGGGCGACGAACTCCAGCGTCTCGAAGGCAAAGCCTGGCGCATCGCCGCCCGGATAGCCGTCCCAGCTGCCGGCCTTGAGGCAACGCTCCATCTGGCCGGTGCGCACGACGATGTAATCGCCGCGCTTGAATTCGACGCTCTGTTTCCTTGCGGTGAGATCGAGGTCCGCGCAGGTGATGCCGTAGCCGTCGTCCAAACACTCCTTGCCGAGCGCACGCGCCACGTCGAGAAACACGCCGCGGCCGACCATCTTGTCCTTGGTCTTCTCGATGCCGCATTTCTGCGCGCCGAACGACGACACTTCGCGGCAATCGTAGCCGTTCCACATGTTGTTCTCGTAGAACACGTGGCCGAGCCCGTCCCATTGCGTGCCACACTGCAGCGGGATCACCACCATGTCGTCGGCGGCGCGGATGCCGCGCTTGTCGAGCACGCCCGAATAGGCGTCGGTGCCGGTGCGCAGCATGGTGTGCAGCGGATTGATGCGGCCGAGCGCCGGATAGTTGGTCTTGCCGCCCTGCGGGCCGTTGTTGTCGAAATTGAGCGCGAGCGAAATGACCTTGCCCTTTTTGACCAGCTGCGCCGCGGCGACGATGTCTTCGGCGCTCGTGTAATTGAGCGTGCCGATCTCGTCGTCCGGCCCCCATTTGCCCCAGTTCTTGTATTTCTCCGCGGCGGCGCGCAGGTCGTCGCGGGTGATTTTTTTCGCTGTCATTGCGTTTCCTTTGCCGTCAATGTTCGGAAATTCCTTGGCCGAACGCTAGCCGATGTCCGTCGGGGTCGATGATCGCGAAATCGCGCATGCCGTAGGCCCGGTCGCCGATCGGTTCGGTGATGCCGACGCCGCGCGCCATGAGCTGGGCGTAGAGCGCGTCGATGCCTTTGCAGAAGATGCAGACGTGCGAGGGCCCAGCGGGCGGCATATAGGAATTGAGATGGATCGCCGCGTCGCCGAGACAGAGGCAGACGTAGCGCGGCGGGTCTTCCCACGAGAAGCTGACGATGAAGCCGAGCTTGTCGCGATAAAACGCGAGCGCCGTCGGCAGGTCCTTAACGTGAAGCACAGTGGCGTGGCCGGTGACCTGAAAGTCAGCCTCTGCCATCGGCTTCCCCCCCATTGCCCGCAGGCGATTTACTCCGCCGCGTCCGGAGGCGATGATAGCAAGAACGATCCGCGGGAGGACAGCCCAGGTGGTGACGACCATCAGACGAACGATCGCGAGTATCGCGCTCGCGCTGGCGGCGATGGAAATTTCAGGCCCGGCCGTAGCCCAGAGCGCATACCCCGATCATCCGGTGAAAATCGTCGCGCCGTTCGCCGCCGGCGGCCCCAGCGACTTGATCGGACGGCTCCTGGCGGACAAGCTCTCGTCGAGCCTGAAACAACGGTTCTACGTCGAAGATCACCCGGGTGCGGGCGGCAATATCGGCATGACGCTGGTCGCCCGTTCGGCACCCGACGGCTACACCATATTGGTGGCGAGCTCGAGTCTGACGGTCAATCCCAGCCTGTACGCCAACCCTCCGTACGATCCGCTCAAGGACTTCGCGCCAGTCACGCTGGCGGTGGATTCGCCCAATGTCCTGATCGTGCATCCTTCGCTGCCGGTCACAACCGTCCAGACGTTGATCGCACTGCTGCGGGCCAATCCGGGCAAATATGCCATCGCCAATTCGGGGCTCGGCACCACGCCCATGCTCGCTGCCGAATTGTTCAAATTGAGCTTCAGGCTCGACGCCACCAGCGTGCCCTATAACGGCGGCGCGCCCGCCGTTGCGGCCACTGTCGCCGATCAGACACCGATCGGATTCGCCACGCTGCCGCCAGCCTATCCGCATATTGTCTCCGGCAATCTACGCGGCCTCGCCGTGACCTCGGCGAAGCGGTCGCAGACGGTGCCGGACGTGCCGACCATGGCGGAGGCCGGGGCCGAAGGGCAGGAATCCGACACCATGCAGGGCATATTCGTTGCCGCGGGCACGCCGGCGAACGTGGTCGCGTTGCTGAACCGGGAAATCGTCAAGGCGTTGGCGCTGCCGGACGTGCAGGCCAAATGCAAGGAGCTCGGCTTCGACATCGTCGCCGATACGCCCGACGAATTTTCCGCCTACATCAGGAAGGAAGTCGGCAGGTGGCGCAAGGTCATCGTCGACGCCAAGATTCCGCAGATCCAGTGATCCGCTGTATCCGCCAGACCACAGGCATGTCATCGTCCGCGAAGGCGGACGATCCAGTAATCACCGAAAAACAGCGATAGTCTGGCGATTACTGGATTCCCCGCCTGCGCGGGGCATGACAAATCAGCGAGAACTTCCATGCGCATCGTCGATATCCGCGAGACCGCGATCCCGCTGAGGTCGTCGCTCGCCAATTCGAGCATCGATTTCTCGGAGATGACGACGTCGGTGGTCGCGGTGCTCACCGACGTGAAGCGTGACGGCAGGCCGGTTTGCGGCTTCGCCTTCAACTCGACCGGCCGCTATGCCTGCGGCGCGCAGATGCGGGCGCGCTTTATCCCGCGCGTTCTGCGCGCTGCGCCCGCGGCGCTGCTCGATGACAGCGGCGAGAATTTCGCGCCGGAAAAAATCCTCGCCGCGATGCTGCAGAACGAAAAATCCGGCGGCCACAGCGAGCGCTCGATCGGCATCGGCACCATCGAGGTCGCGGTGTGGGATGCCGTCGCCAAGATCGCCGAAAAGCCGCTGCATCGGCTGCTGGCCGAACGCTACAATTGCGGCCGGATCGCGGAAAAAGTTTTCTGCTATGTCGGCGCCGGCTGGTACGCGCCGGGCAAGACGACGAAGGATTTGCAGGATGAGATGCGTCGCCATCTCGATGCCGGCTACACGATGGTCAAGATGAAGATCGGCGGCATGGCGCTCGCCGACGATCTCAAACGCGTCGAGGCGGTGCGCGCGATCCTCCCCGACGGCGCGCTGCTTGCGGTCGATGCCAACTCGAAGTTCGGCCGCGACGAAGCGCTCGCTTACGCGCGCGGGCTTGCGCCGTACGGCTTGCGCTGGTTCGAGGAGCCGTGCGATCCGCTCGACTTTGCGCTACTCGCCGAGATCGCGTCGGTCTACGACGCGCCGCTCTCCACCGGCGAGAATTTGTTCTCGACGCAGGACGTGGAAAACCTGGTGCGCTTCGGCGGCCTCAAACCCGAACGTAACGACGTGATCCAGGTCGATCCGCCGCAGGCCTACGGCATCGTGCAATATGCGCGCACGCTCGAGGCGCTGGCGCGCCACGGCTGGCCGCGCCGGCTGTTGTTTCCGCACGGCGGCAATCAGATGTCGCTCGCCATCGCCGCCGGCTTCGGGCTCGGCGGCGCCGAATCCTATCCGGGCGTGTTCGGCGATTTCGGCGGCTTCGCCGACGACGCCGCGCTGTGCGGCGGTTATCTGAAACTGTCCGACCGGCCCGGCATCGGCTTCGAAGGCCAGTCGCGGCTCTACCGCATCCTGCGCGAGCTGGCGGCTTGAGTTCGTCATCGCGAGGAACCCCGAAGGGGCGACGAAGCAATCCCCCACCCTAACCCTCCCCCGCTCGCGGGGGAGGGTTAGGGCGTCCTTGGATTGCTTCGCTTCGCTCGCAACGACGAGTGGGCCTTGTTGGAAAATGCGCTACTCGGCCTTCAATCCTTTTTCGGCGATCAGCTTGGCCCAGCGCGCCTGCTCCTCGCGCAGGTAGGCGGCGAATTCGTCCGGCGCGCTTGGTGCGGGCGTAGTGCCGGCATTGTGCAGGCGTGTGCGCACAGCCGGATCGTCGAGGGCGGCGACCAGCGCGGCGTTCAGCTTGGCGATCGCCGTCGCCGGCGTACCGGCCGGCGCCAGGATGCCGGCCCAGTTGTCGGCGACCACGCCGGCAAAGCCCTGCTCGACGAACGTCGGCACGTCGGGAAAAATATCGGAGCGCTTGGTCGAGGTGGCGGCCAGCGCCTTGATCTTGCCGGCCCGCACCTGCGCCATCACCGTCGGCACGTCGCCGAACAGGCCGTCGAGATGGCCGCCGATCAGGTCGGTCAGCGCCGGTGCGGCGCCGCGATAGGGCACCGCCTGCAGCTTGATGCCGGCGGCGGCTTCGAACAACAACAGGCCGAGATCGGAAATGGCGCCGCGCCCGGTAATGCCGACGGTGACGCTGTTCGGCTTTTGCCGCGCCAGCTCGGCGAGCTCGCGCGCCGAATTGACCGGCAGCTTGGCGTTGACGACGAGGATCGTCGAATTGACCGCGGCTTTGCCGATTGCGGCGAAGTCCTTGCGCGGATCGTACGGCAAATTGGCGCGGAACGCCGGGTTGATGGCGACCGCGCCGACCGTGGTGAAGAACAGCGTGTAGCCGTCGGGGTCGGACTTGGCCACGTATTCGGCGCCGATCGCGCCGTTGGCGCCCGGCTTGTTCTCGACCACGATCGGCTGGCCGAGCAGCGTCTGCATCTTCCCGGCGATGATCCGCGCGGTGAAGTCCGTGGCGCCGCCCGGCGCGAAGGCGACGATCAGGTGCACCGGGCGGGTGGGAAAATCGTCGGCGGCTGCACGGGCCATCGGAAATAGGCAGCACGCCGCGATGGCGAACGCCAACATGCCCAGCCGTCGTGAGATAGGCGTGAGAGATCTTATGTGCATTGCCGGATCAATAGCCCGCGCGATCAGAGAAAGCCGTCGATCGCAACGGCCAGCCTTTCTTCCGAACAGATCGGGCTGTCAAGGGCGCCTTCGGCGCCGCGAAGCGGTTTCACCCTTGACAGCCCGATTTGTTCGGAAGTTTTTGCAGCCGTTGCGATCGACGGCAACACGCGACCTAAATTAGAGTTCTTCGTATCTGCGGTTTGTGCACTTCGTCCACTCTACCCCGACAGCCGCTCGATCGCGGCGCCGCAGCGGCCGAGCTTTTCCTCCAGCCGCTCGAAGCCGCGGTCGAGGTGATAGACGCGGTTGACGAGCGTCTCGCCCTCGGCGGCGAGCGCGGCGATGACGAGCGACACCGAGGCGCGCAGATCGGTCGCCATTACCGGCGCACCCTTGAGGCGCTCGACGCCTTCGATGGTGGCGCGCTCGCCGTTGAGCTGGATGCGGGCGCCGAGCCGCGCCAGTTCTTGCACGTGCATGAAGCGGTTCTCGAAGATGGTCTCGACGATCTGCGAGGTGCCGCGCGCCCGCGTCATCAGCGCCATCAATTGCGCCTGCAGGTCGGTCGGGAATTCTGGAAACGGTGCGGTGGTCACTTCGACCGGCCGCAGATCGGCGCCGTTGCGGACGATGCGGATGCCCTGATTGGTCGGCGTCACCGCGGCGCCGGTGCGGGTGAGCACGTCGAGCGCGGCCTGCAGCAGGTCGGCGCGGGTGTTCTGCAAAAACACGTCACCGCCGGCCATTGCCACCGCCATCGCGTAGGTGCCGGTTTCGATACGGTCGGGCAGCACGGCGTGGCGCGCGCCGCTGAGCTTGGCGACGCCGTCGACCACGATGCGGCGGGTTCCGGCGCCGGAAATCCGCGCGCCCATCTTGTTGAGGCAGGCGGCGACGTCGGCGACTTCCGGCTCGCGCGCGGCGTTCTCGATCAATGTGGTGCCGTCGGCGAGCGCGGCCGCCATGATCGCGGTGTGGGTGCCGCCGACCGTGACCTTGGGAAACACGATCTCGGCGCCTTTGAGGCCGCGCGGGGCGCGCGCCACCACATAGCCGCCGTCGATTTCGATCTCGGCGCCGAGCCGCTGCATCGCCATGATCAGAAGGTCGACCGGCCGCGTGCCGATGGCGCAGCCGCCCGGCATCGACACCCGCGCCTCGCCCATGCGCGCCACGAGCGGCGCCAGCACCCAAAAGCTCGCCCGCATCTTCGAGACGAGCTCGTACGGCGCCGTGGTGTCGACGATATTGGCGGCCGAGATGTGCAAGGTCTGGCCGTCGTCGAGCTTGCCGCCGGGCCGCTTGCCGCCGACCATGATGTCGACGCCGTGGTTGCCGAGGATGCGCTGCAGCAGGTTCACGTCGGCGAGCCGCGGCACGTTGTCGAGGATCAGCGTGTCCTTGGTCAGGAGACTCGCGATCATCAGCGGCAGGGTCGCGTTCTTGGCCCCCGAGATCGGAATGGTGCCTTCGAGACGGCGGCCACCGACGATGCGAATACGATCCATTATCACCCCCTTGCAACGCGCGCGGCTGGCTACTCGTTGCTTCGATTGCGGCGAAAGTCGGGAGTTGGCTGCTCCGCGACCGCGGGTTTGTTGCTTTGCTCCGCGCCGGCCGCGCCATCCGCGCCATCCGATCCGGCTTTTTCGGCCGACGGGGTCGCGGCGCGGCCGCGCGCCTGCGCCTTGCGCCGCCTGAGATTTTCCCGCAGCGCCGCCGACAGCCGCTCGCTGCGCGCCGCCCACTTTGCCGCTTTGCCGGGGTTACGCATGCCAATGGTCCAGATAGGTTCGGCGCTCCGGTAACCGCCCACGCGCGGGCCGGTCAAGGTCTCTAGAGGAGGCGTTTCCCGGGCGCAGCGCAGCACGAAGTGGTGCGCTGCAGACCCGGGATCGTTACAAGCTCCGAGCTTTCGACGATCCCGGATCAGCGGTGCACCGCTTCGCTGCGCTACGCGCTGCACCGAATCCGGGAAACGCGGGCGGTTACGCGCTTGCGCGGCCAAGCCCGCTATGGCAAGCATCGCCGCGCTTTTGCGCTATATTCCGTTCGCCGCGCTTTTGCGACCGCTGCCGTAGCTCAGTGGTAGAGCACTCCCTTGGTAAGGGAGAGGTCGTCAGTTCAATCCTGACCGGCAGCACCAGAAAATTCGCCCAGATCGAGCATGTCCTATCGACCATTTCCTTCGTGTTGGCGGAAGGGGCCGAACGCGAATTTTGCCGGCGAACTGAGGAAATTTCGGGGATTTGATTAACAGCCTCGCGTGGACGACTTCGGTTTCGGTAAGTGCGCGGGGCGTAATGTGTTGCTTGCCTGCCACGTCTATGCGCGCGTTCTCGCTTTCTCAGGATCGCTGCGATCCGGCCTTCGTTCCGTCACATGATGACCTGCAGTGTTGCGTAGCTGGCGGGAAAGCCCGCCTAAGCCGCCGCGATTGGATCTAAAACTGCCGGAGGTGCCTATGCGTTACATGCAAAGCCCATCTTTGAGCGACGAGCATGATGATGGCGATCTCGCATCGCGCAGCGCCCATCGCGGGCACGAATTATCCGACGAGCGCGTTGGGGCGGCGGCGGCGGCGGAAGACTCGATATACGATGCACGGCTGCGCTGGCCGCGACCCGGTGCTGCCGCTCCGCAGCGCGCCTCAGTTTTCGCAAACGATCGGCTTGCGGGCAAAAGGCCGCCGCTGACCAAACGCATGCTGCACGCGAGCGTTCGCTTTTTCCTCGCGGTGCTGATCGGCGTCGGCGCGACGTTGTCCTGGCAAGCATATGGTGATGAAGCACAGAAGATGATCGTCGCCCGGGTTCCTGTGCTGGCGTGGCTGCTGCCGCTTTCTTCCGCGCCATCGAACACGGCGGCGGCAAGCTCCCCCGACTTGGCGCAGCAGCTTAATCCCATGGCGCTCGATATCGTGGCTATCCGACGTCAAGTCGCACAGCTTGCCGCCAATCAGGGACAGATCGTGGCGGATGAGGGCCAGATAGCCCGCAGCATTGCGGCGCTACAGGCGTTCGAGGGGGACATCAGTCAAAAGATTTCGGCCATCGCCGAGCCCAAGCCGGCCCATGTCCAGCCGCACAAGCCGGCGCCGCGGCTGGCGCCGTCATCGATAGCGCCCGAGCGGCAATAGGTGGAGATTACGCGCGCCGCAAAGCGGAGCGCTTACTCCGGCTTCTCGCCCAAGATGGCGATGCGGCGCATCAGGCGGCGTTCGGTCGGGGAGAAATCGGTGCGGGCGTGCAGGGTGCAGCGATTGTCCCACATTAAAAGGTCGCCGACCCGCCAGACGTGCTCGTAGACGAAGCGCTGCTGTTCCTGGTGATCGAACAACAAGCTTAGCAGCGCGTCGCTCTCGTCGTCCGGCAGCCCCTCGATGGCGATCGTCATCAGCCGGTTGACATAGGGCGCCTTGCGGCCGGTCGCCGGGTGGGTGCGCACCACCGGGTGCGCGTAGTGCGGCACGCCCTCGCGCAGCCGCGTGCCGCGGAAGGTCGAGGCGTTGTCGTAATCGTAGGCGTTGATCGCCTTGCGGCCGTCGATGCGGCGCTTGATGTCGGCGGGCAGCGTTTCGTAGGCGAGGTAGGCGTTGGCGAACAGCGTGTTGCCGCCGGCGCGCGGCACCTCGATGGCGTAGAGCATCGAGGCGGCGGCCGGCCGCTCGACGTAGCACTGGTCGGTGTGGAAATGCATTTCGCCGTCGGGCAGCGCACCGATCGGCTTGCCTTCCTTGCGGATGTTGGAGATCAGCATGATGGCAGGATGCCGGCCGGTATTGTGCACGTTGAGAGTCTTGGCCGGCGGCCCGAAATATTCGGCGAAGCGGACCTGGTCCTCTTCGCTCAAAGTCTGGTCGCGCAGGAGAACGATGAGGCCCTGGTGCCAGGCCTCGCGCAACTGCCCGATGCGTGCGGGCGGCAGCTCTTCACGCAAATCCACGTCGAGGATTTCGAGGCCGAGCGCAGTCGACAACGGCCGCGTCTGGAGCGGCGGCACGCCCGGTTCGCGGCTGCGCTCGCCAGCCGCTGCGTCGATCGCGGCTTGCTTCATCGAGGTTCCCGCTCATGTGTGGGCGGCGCCGTCCGGCGCCACACCGAACGAGCAACATGGTGCAGTAGCCGCCGTTGACTGTGCAATAGGGTAATCGAGAACGCGACGGACGGTCGGCAGGCTATGGGGTCAGCCGCCCCGCGCAACGGCGCCGATTCGGAACTGCGGCGCCGGATTGGGCGACCCGTGCTGGGCGGCGACTTGTTTGCCGGCCAGCGGCGAACCGCTTCCCACGAACGAGAGCGCAATTCCGTTGAGAATAAACATCATCCCGACCACGCTTCCCACCGTCCAAGCCAAAATCTTCAGGGTTCTCCGCTCGTCCATGGTCGGGTTCCAAGTTCCTGTTGCGGAACATAAACGTTTGTTCATCGAAAAGGTTCACACGGGGAAGCGAACTTAAAGCGGTTAATTTGCCATCTGGCCACCGGAGGCTAGCAAGCGGAACTTTGTTCCGGCGCTGGACTTACTTTCTCTGCTTGGGAGTGAAGGGGTGTGAACTTCCTTGGAGGAACCGTATGGACAAGAAAATTGCCGGGCTTATCGGCGCCGCCGCTGCACTGAGCGCGATCGGGACGGCCCAAGCCGCGGCGCCGATAGCGAGCCAGCTCGCTCCAGCGACGGCATACCGGGATCTGCTCGATCCGATTCCCAATGCCGTGCCGCTGTTGAAGGCCGATAACGGCCAGCGCGAGCAGGCGCAGATGAAAGTCGCCGCAACCGTGGTCATCAAGCACAAGCGGCATCACCATCACCATCATCATCACACCGTCGTCATTCATCGTTATCACGATCACGACTGAGGCGTGTGCCGGAACGCGGTGCAGCGCGCTCGCGGTGCACCGCGGCTCCGCGATCGTCTCCGACTTCGAATAATTTTGGCTCGCGCGCTCGTGCAGCCTCAGGCCCGCGCCGAAAACGGCCGCGCTTCGAGGCGCGGCACGACGACGAGGCGGTCGATCTCGCCGCGCAAAAACGCGTTGAGGAATTCCGGATAATTCTTGAACGAGACGCAGCCGAACGATTGGCCGCTCGGGCCCAGCATGTAGGTGTGGGCGAGGATGCCGTCGCGGCCGAACATTCTTCCGTCGTCTTCCGGCGTGAGCCGGATGGCTCGCACGCCGTGGAACAGCTCGCCGCGTAAGGTCAGACGATAAACGTTCGGCGGCGTCGGCCCGCGCGCCTTTTGGGTGATGAAGCGCGGATCATCGAGAAAACGACCGAGGCCGGAATGGGCCTCGAGCCGCTCGCCGCCCGGCAGGTAAACGGTGTGCGCGACGATGTCGTAGATGGCGGTGTGGCTGTCCGGCGTCAGCAATGACTTCGGATCCGCATAGGCGAGCCGTGGACCGGCGCGCCGTTCGGCGACTCCTGGCGCCGGCATTGCGGGAGCGGGCGCAATCGGAATAGCGGGCCGCGGCGGCACCGGCGCTGGATCGTGTCGCGCGACGATCGAACCGGTGACCTCCGGTTCCGGCACGGCGGGTTTGGCCGGCGCGCGGGCGATGTCAGTCCGCACTGAAACTTGGGCGAGGCCGGCTGGTGGTGCAAATCGCGCGACGGCAGCCTTCACGACTTCCATGCGGTCGAGTGGGCGCTGCGGCGGCAGCGGCACGCGCCCGGCGCGTTCGGCCACGCGCTTGCGCGGCAGCGGCACGACAGGCAGCACGGTCGCAACCGCTGAAGCTGCGGCGGGGACGGGCGGCGCGGCTAGGTGTGTTTGTTCCTCGACCGGCGCGGCGAGCGCGGCAAAGCGCACCGCAAAGAGTTCGCCGCCGTCGGTCAATCGCGTCAGCGGTCGTGGCAAGCCGACTTGCAGCGCGAGCGGAGCGCTTGCGCGCAGCTCGGCGTTGCGGCCGAGGGTACCGGTGATCAGCCACGCGGCCGTCAAGGTCGCGGCGCCGCCGATCGCGGCGACTGCGGCAACCGATGACGCGCCGAGCATGAGCGTGCCGGCGATCGCCCGGCTTTGATCGCCGAGCGCAAAGCCGCGCCCGCTATAAGCTGTGACGCCCGGAAACGTCGCCGTCCGACACCCTGTACGCACTACGCGAACTCGACTGCTTACGCTTTTAGGCCACGGCCGAAAGCACCGGCAGTACGTCGGACGATGTCGACGATTCAGACGCTGCGAATCCCCCGCTCATCCCGCTCCACCGCCTCACCCCGTGAGATGGGGACCAGCATGCAACGATTAATCTTAAGCGGCTGTAAACGGACGGGGCAGCTCAAAATCTGTGTCCCGGATGCGGTACAGCATAAGCGCGTTTACGCGCGTCTGCGACGCGCTGCGGCGGTGCACCGCTGATCCGGGACCTTCACGGACTCTGCGTTTGCGACGATCCCGGGTCTGCAGCGCACCACTTCGTGCTGCGCTGCGCCCGGGAAATGCAGCCATTACAGCGCAAATCTACTTCAGCTGATCGGCCACTTTGTCGATGCCGGCCTGCGAGCAGACGTCGTCCTGGCCGGGCGTGCCGGAGACGCCGACCGCGCCGATGGTGTCGTTGCCGACCTTGATCGGCAGGCCGCCGGACAGTGCCAGCACGCGGCTGTACTGAATCGAGCCGGCCGACTCCGGATTGTCATGCATGCGCTTGACGAAAGCGGCCGACGGCGCATGGAAAGCGGCGGCCGTGTAGGCCTTGCGGTCGCTGCCCTCGCGCGTATTGAGGCCGGCGCCTTCCTCGGACATCATGATCACCGGCAGGCCGTCGCGATCGACCACGCTCACCGAGATCTTGAAGCCCATGCTGCGGCACTTGGCGAGCGCCGCATTGGCGATCTCCTGCGCCAAGCCGAGCGAGACGTTCTTCTGCGTCAGCACGCCTTGCGCGGCAGCCGGCGTCATCAGCATTGCGGCGAGCGCGCAACCGGCGAAGAGTTTGGCAATCGGCGACATGTCGTAAACCTCCCTGCTGCTTTCGTGAAAATAGGCGGACGCATTGGCTTCGCGATTGCGCCCGCTGCCGTCCGGATCTTTGTACGCACCCGGATCACGCTGGATTGTAGCGGCATTGCGCGTGGAAGTCTGGTGATATGGGCGCATCCAAGCGATCAATGGCGCAAACGTGATCGGCTGACGATGCAGGAATGACGAGCCGGTGAAACTTGCGCTAGGATGGTCGGGACGAGAGCAACGAGGAGAATACTGTGCTGGCGCGCAGCGCATCCATGCGGGACCGCATCGCCATGTATAACGGCAATGCGCTCAAGATCGGCCTGTTCGGCGCCAATTGCTCGTCGGGCCGCTCGGCCACCACGGTGCCGGAGCGCTGGTCGGCGAGCTGGGAGGATTGTTTGGCGCTGGCGCGGCTTGCCGACGACGCCGGCCTCGATTTCATGCTGCCGATCGCGCGCTGGAAAGGCTATGGCGGCTTGACCGATTTCCACGGCGTCACGCTCGAGACCATCACCTGGGCGGTCGGCCTCCTCTGCGCCACCAAGCGCATGACCGTGTTCGGCACGGTGCATGCGCCGCTGTTTCATCCGCTGATCGCCGCGAAGGAATTCGTCACCGCCGATCACATCGGCCAGGGCCGCGTCGGCGTCAACATCGTGTGCGGCTGGAACGAAGGCGAGTTCGACATGTTCGGCGTCCGGCAGCGCGAGCACGACATGCGCTATGCCTACGCCCAGGAATGGGTCGACATCGTCAAGGCGGCGTGGGAGCGCGACGACACCTTCGATTTCGACGGCGAGTTTTTCAAGCTCAACAGCGTGCGCGCTTTTCCGAAACCGTACGGCGGCACGCGGCCGTTGATGATGAATGCCGGCTCCTCCGACGCCGGCCAGGCGTTCGCGCTGCGCAATTGCGATGCGTTTTTCGTCGCTACCGCGGGCTCGCGAAAGTCGCTCGCCGGCAACGCCGCCAAAGTCGCCGACATCAAGGCGCAGGCGCAAAACTTCGGCCGCGAGATCGAGGTGTTCACCGTCGGCCAGGTGATCTGCCGGCCGACCCAGCAGGAAGCCGACGATTATTATCAGCACGCCATCATCGACCACGCCGACTGGGGCGCGATCGACGGCATGCTGGCCAACAAAAGCATCACGCCGCAAAGCGTCGGCGCCGAAGAGTATGACGCCAAGCGCCGCTATTTCGCCTCTCATGCAGTCGGCGGCTATCCGTTCGTCGGCACCCCCGACAAGGTCGCCGAGGAGCTCGCCGTCATCAGCCAGGCGGGCGTGCGCGGCATCGGCCTGTCGTTCGTCAATTATCTCGCCGAGGTGCCGTACTTCTGCGACGAAGTCTTGCCGCGCCTCGTGCGCGCCGGCGTGCGAGTGGGGCGCTAAATGACGGTGCACGAAGCTGTGACGCGGCTATGTCACGCTTTGTCACGGCGCGGACGCCGCAGCGTGAAGGTTTCGAATGGCGCCAAACGGCCGTCCGACCCGACAACGTCGTAGTAAGTCACCTTGATGGTGGTGAAATCGCCGGGACGCGATCCCGGGTCGAGGTCGAACGCGGCGAAACCGTAAGCATGCGCCGCGTTGCGCACGGCCGACCACGGCGCTTGCTCTTTGATGTAAATCGGCGGCCGCTTGCCGGTCTTCGGATCGGGGGCGCCGACCGCGGTGATGACTCGGCACGCCGGCGGCTCGAAGAACAGCTGATTCGAGGGCAGCGACGTGCCGCCGCCACCGATGACCATGTGCACCGTGCCCGTAGTGGTGTCGATCACGTCGGTGGCGGTTGCAGCAGGAAGCGGCGTCAAAGTGGCGTTCGCTTGCCAGCCGCGCAGCGGGTGTGAGCGCTCGTAGTGATGCTCGTGGCCGCACACCACGAGGTCGACGCCGTATTTGTCGAACAACGGCACCCACTCCTGGCGAATGCCTAGATCCGCACCGTTGAACTTGTCGACCGTCGAGATCGCCACCTGGTGCATGCACACGACGAGCCAATCGATATCGCTGTCGCTGCGGGCGGCAGCCAGTTCTTTCTCCAGCCAGGTCTTTTGCGCGCCCTTGGAATATCCCCGGACGTAGGAATTGCCGCCATCCTGGTAGACGACGTCGTCGTTGGCGATGCTGATCACCCGCATCGAGCCGACCGTGAAGGCATACCAAAGTCCGCGCGTCAGATCGGTCTGGTCGGCCGCCGGCGGCAGCGAGAAGTAGGTCTGGTAGGCCTGATAACCGATCGGGCCGTTGCCGAACTCGTTCTCGTGATTACCGGCCGCCGGCATCCAGGGACGGTTGCGCGCGCTGCGGCTGTTGTTCGCCCAAAAATCGCACCAGGTACGCACCCGGTCATCGGCGACATTGGCGTAACAGAGATCGCCGTTGAGCAGATGAAACAGAGGCCGCAGCCGCTCGACGCCGAGCGTGGTGTCGCCCGCCGCCGGCGAGCCGAGATTGTCATTCACGTAGACGGGGGTCGGGAGCGTCACGCCTGCGGGCGGCACATAGCGCTTGCCGACGGTCGGCGTACCTTGATCGCCGAAGCTGGTGAATGTGAACGGCGCCCGCCCGCGTGGGGCGGTGCGGAAGGTGCCGAACTGCGGCTCGGCGCTCTCATGCAGTGCGCCATATAGATAAGCGGAGTCGGCCCGCAAGCCGCTAAGCTTGGCGTGATAGACGTAAACCACTTGCCCTGATTTGGCGTCGGTGTAGCTCGCCTCGTCGGCCTCGGCGGTCTGCTCGAGCTTGCCGTCGAGGCGCCCGAGCAAGACCTGGGCAGCGCGAACAGGCTGCAGCGTGTACCAAGACACCACCATTTCCGACGATGCATCGGCTCCGAATTGCAAATGGAGTCCGGAAACCGGCGGTGTCGGCGCCGACGCTCCGCGAGTGTCGGATGCAGCCGCGGCTCCTCCAGTTCCGATTACATTTGGCGCCAATACGGCGCCACCGCCAATGCCGGCGGCGAGCAGCAGCTTCCGGCGACTGATTTCGAGATTGGATTGGTCGACTTTTATGGTCATGACGCCAGCGTGCCTGCGCGAGGCCTTTGCAAATTTGTGACAGGCATTCTCAACAGGGATATGACGGCGGCCTGGAAGCCTCGCTCCGAAGCTAAGTGCGAGCTTTGCTTCGCCCGGGACGCCTGCCGCGCGCGAGCACATGACGCCCGACGTCGGTCAGGAAGACCTTTTCCAGCGGATAGCTTAGCCGGCGGATTGCGGCCGCAAGCGGCAGCCATTTTACGGCTGCGATATCTTTGGTGACGCGGTAACTTGGCCGCGCCGTCGCCTGCATGCGCCGGAACCGCACCACCTTCTCGAACTGCCCGCTTTGGTAGGCGATGGCGCCGAGATAGTCGTGAACTTGCACGCGATGACCGGTTTCCTCGACAACCTCGCGTTCGGCTCCGGTCACCGAGCGCTCGTTGCGCTTGAGCTTGCCGCGGGGCAACACCCAAAGACGATCCTTGCTGCGCTGGACCACCGCGATCAGCTGTCGCGCGCCGCGGCGCACCACAATGCCGCCCGCGCCATGAATGGTCTTACCCGACATCGCGACCCGTCTTTCCTTCCGGCCATCGTTTAGCAAAGTTGCGCCGACGGGAAAGAGGCTGCACAAAAATACGTCGAATGCCGTTTCGACCGTGGCGGAATTGTCACGGTAAGTAATTTTCAGCCTCTGTGGTCGTCGAAATCTCGGGACATTTCTCGCCGGACCTTGGGCGAGGAAGTACCCTCACGGGGAATTTGAGGCGTCCGCGGACGCGTGACCTCAGGGGCGGGGCCACAGTGGGCTTTTTGGCTACTCAGTTGCCAGTTGCGTGCCGCGCTTCCTCAGCACGATGTGGAGCGCCGTTGACAGTTTGGCTCCGCAAAATCCGGATGCTGGGCCGCGCCTGTCTTTCGTTAGCAGGAGCCATTTTCGTTGTGCTCGCGTGCACACTGGGCCTCAGGGGCAAGGCGCAGGCGCAATTCAGTCCGCCGACGGTCACCAACGTCAATCCGAATACCGGTCCGGTCACGGGGGGAACCACCGTCATTATCTCCGGCACAAACTTTTTCGCGGTGCCTCCGGCCGGCGCGGTGACGTTCAACGGCAACCCGGCCCCCTCGTACACCGTCAACAACCCGAACCAAATCACTGCGACCTCGCCGGCCGGGACCGGCACCGTTGACGTAACGGTGACCGCCGGAGGCGGCACGAGCGCCAGCGGTCCCGCGGATCGCTTCACCTACACGCTGGTGAGCAGTGCGACCGCGCTCTCGTCGTCGCCAAATCCATCGAGCGCTGGGCAACCGGTGACGTTCACGGCGCGCGTAACCGGAGCAGCGCCGAGCGGCACGGTGACGTTCTTCGATGGCGGCACACCGATCGGAACGGCAACGCTGGTAGCCGGTACGGCGACCGTCACGACGTCGTCGCTGACGGTTGGCAGCCATTCGATCACGGCGCGATATAGCGGCGACAGCAACAATGCCGCCAGCACTTCAGGGGCATTGCTACAGACCGTCGGTGTGCCGAGCGACAGCATCAAGCTGCACGCGATGCAGGTTTCAACGATGCCGGTCATCGCGCAAATGTCCGGGCAGGCGATTGGCGGCGCGATCGACGGTGCGATCAATGCCGGCTTCAACGACAATGCGCCGGCGCTGACGCCCAATGGCGGCGGTTTCACTGTCCAAATTCCTTTGGGCGAGCCGCCTGCGCCGTCAATCGGCGGTATTGGCAACGGCACTGGAGGAGGCGGCGCCGGCGCGGGCAGTCGCACTGTCATCATCACGAGGCGGGGCAGCAACGGCCCGGGCAGTCTCGCCAACGGGCGGCAGGGCGGCAATGGCGCGCCGCCGGGCGTGCGTCTGATCGACATGCCGGTCATACCGCTGCCGCCCGGTTCGGGCATGCCGCCGCCTGGCGAAACGCGGTTTGCACCGGACGAAGTGGTCCTGCAGTTCCCCTCTGGTACGCCGGCGCAGCAGATCGCTGACGCCGCCCAGCGTCTCGGCCTTACCGTCGTGGCACAGCAAACCATCGGCATGCTGGGCCGCACGGTCTACGTGTTTCACATCAGCAATGGGCGATCGGTGCGTGATGTCATTCGCGCCGTCCATGCCCAAGTCAATGCCGCGGTACAGCCCAATTACACTTACGGTCTGACCCAAGATCAAAACGGTCCTGACGCCAACGCCGGCGATTCAGCGCAATACATCGTGCGCAAACTCCGCCTTCTCGAAGCGCACCAGATCACCAAGGGCGATAAAGCCGTCATCGCGGTGATCGATTCGGAAATCGACGCCAAGCAACCCGATCTCGCCGGCACGGTCACCGACCGCTACGACGCCGGCTGCGGCGCGACCTCACCGGATGCCCACGGCACCGGCATGGCCGGCGCGATCGCCTCCCACGCACAGCTGTTGGGTGTTGCCCCACAGTCCAACATCATTGCGATCTGCGCCTTCGGCGGCGCCGGCCAGCCGAAATCGAGCACCATCAAAATCATTCAGGGGCTCGATTTCGCGATCCAGCACGGCGCCAGGATCGTCAACATGAGCTTCGCCGGGCCGCCGGATCCGGCCCTGTCCCAGGCGCTGCAGATTGCGCGCGAGAAGGGGGTTCTGCTGATCGCCGCCGCCGGCAACGCCGGTCCGAAATCGGCCCCGCTTTATCCTGGCGCCGATCCGAACGTCATGGCCGTCACCGCAACCGACGAAAATGATCAACTTTTCAAAGGCGCCAACCAGGGCAGATACGTCACCGTCGCGGCTCCAGGCGTCGAGATTTTGGTGCCGGCGCCCGACGGCGGCGTGCAGGTCACGACCGGCACCTCGGTCGCGACGGCTAATGTGAGCGGCGTTGCCGCATTGCTGATCGCCCACAAGCCATCGCTGACGCCGGAGGAAATTCGCACGATCCTGGTTACGACGGCCAAGCATCTCGGATCCCAAGGCATCAACCCGCAATTCGGAGCCGGCCTTGTCGATCCGGTGAAGGCACTCGAATACGTTGTTTCCGATACGCCCGCTTTGCAACGGGACAGTCTCAACAGCTTCCTCGCTGCGCCCGATGGCAACAACAAACGCGTGGCGGATGGTTTCTCCGCGCTGGGCTACGCCAGCGAGGACGGTTTGGCGACCAAGGCGCCGCCGCTCGTCGCAGCGCCACGCGACTGGCTCGCCTGGATCGACGTGCGCGGCACCGATTTCAGCCGCAACACGTTCGGCAGCGACCTCAAGGGTGTGCAGGTGAACGCCATTGTCGGGCTCACCCACAAGGTCACGCCGGACTTCCTGGTCGGCGTGCTCGGCGGCTATGAGCACTTCGACTACAGCTCACAGGCGTTCAACGGCGTGCTCAAGGGCGACGGCTGGACCACCGGCGCCTATCTGGGCTGGCGGCTCGCTCCAAACCTGCGCTTCGATGCGGGCGGCGCCTGGTCGGATATTTTCGCCGACGATGCCGCCGGCCTCGCTTCCGGCAATTTCATCGGGCACCGCTGGCTCGCCACCGGCGGCCTCACCGGTACGTATGACTGGCAGGCCTTCGTGCTCGAACCCTCGGCGCGAGTCTTTGCGCTGTGGGAGCATGAAAATGCTTACGCCGACAGCCTCGGCACGCTGCAAAATGCGCAGGATTTCACGACCGGCCGCGCCAGTGGCGGCCTCAAGGTGATTTATCCGTTCACCTGGTCGAGCACGATCGATCTGGCGCCCTACCTGGGCCTGTACGGCGACTACTATTTCTCAGGCGACGATGCGACGGTAGTCGGCATCACGACGGTGCCGCTCTTGCAGGGATGGTCGGCGCGGGCAACAGGCGGCGTGACCATGGCCTTCGGCCGCGGCGCGCTGTTGAGCGCCGGCGGCGAATACGGCGGTATTGGCGGCGGCTTCCAGATCTGGACGTGGCGGGTGCGCGGCAGCGTGGCGTTCTGAGTTTCAGGTTCAGAAATGCATCACGCTGGTTAGTCGGCGAGCTCGGTCAATCCCGGCATGATCAGCCGATCGACCGTGAGCGCTGGGCCGATATTGCCGGCGCGCCGCTCCTGCGCGATCAGGTTTTGCAGCTTTGCGCGGGACACTTTGCTGATCGGCTCGAAATAGCCGGAGCGGCGCAACAGATCGTAGCTGGCGGCGGCGTCGCCGGGGTCGGCGTGCGCGGCGGCGACCAGAAGCGCGATCGCTTCGTCGCGATGCGCGGCGTCGGCAAGCCAGGCGATGCTGGCGTCGGTTGCCGCGAGCACGCGCTTGACCAGATCGCCGTGCGTGGCCGCCCACGGCTTGAACACCGCCATGCCGGTAAACGGCAGATCTTTGACGTAATCCGGCGCGAACGCGATGGTTACGTAGCCTGCCTTCTCGGCCTGAAAATTGAGCGGCGGCAGCACCAGCGCGGCATCGACCACGCCGGCTTTGAGCGCCGCGTAGCGCGCCGCGGCGACGCCGGCGGACAGCACGTCGTAATCGCCTTTCTGCAGTCCGCTCGCCGCCGCCATGCGCTCGAAATAGACGGTGGTCATGTCGTTGGCCGAGCCGATGCAGACCGTCTTGCCTTTGAGATCGGCGATAGTTGTGAGCCCTTTCTTGCCGATCAGCACATAGGGTGCGGCGTTGCCGATGATGCGCACGATGGCGACCGAAGCGCCCTTGTCGATGGCGTGGATCGGATCGTTGATGCCGACGGAAAGCGCGATCTCGATCGAGCCGGCGGTGAGCTGCTGCGTCACCGCGGCGCCGCTCTGGGCGAAATTGATGTCGACGTCGAGATTCTGCGCGGCAAAAAAACCCTTGCGCGTCGCGATATAGAACGGCCACAGCGGCGCTTGGCCGCCGAGCGTGCCCGCGGCGATCTTGTCGGCGGCGTGCGCCGGCGCGCCGAGCGCCGCGGCGCCGGCGAGGCCGAGGAAGAGGCGGCGAGGGATTGTCATGCGGGACCTCGATTAAAGCGGAACTATAAGGCAAGCGGAGCGGCTGAGCAGCTGACGGTGCCGCGGGATTCTGCCTGTGCCGCAGCGGCAAATTGGCCTATACATATCTGGTGAAACCGGAGAGTTCGTCATGACCAGGCTTTTAAAACAAGCGGTCGCTGCCATAAGCCGCCTGCCGCCAGAAACGCAGGACGATCTCGCCCGATTGATGCTCGCGCTTGCCGAGGACGCGCCGACTTCGCTGACGGCTGACGAAGCTGCCGCGATCGCCGAGGCCGAAGCCGAGATCGCGCGCGGCGAACGCGTGCCGGCGGAGACTATCGCGGCGTTCTGGCGCGCGCACGGCTTATGAATGTCGTCTATGCGCCGCGAGCCCTGCGGGACCTCGAGGGCATCGGCGCGTATCTGCTTCAACGCAGTCCGACTGGGGCCGGCAATGTGCTCGCAGCGATCAGATCCTCCATCAACACGCTCGGTTACTTCCCCGAGATCGGACCGCTTGTTGACGATGCGGGACACCGCCGGATGAGCGTGCCACGCTATCCGTATGTCATCTTCTATCGCATCGAGGCGGATGACCTTTTGATCCTCCACATCAGGCACACATCACGCCGGCCAATCGATCCCGCAGGCGATCTTTGATCATGAGCGTGCGTTCTGGACCTTCTCAGCGCGTGACGGTACTGTCCGCGCAGCCGTCCCGAACCTATCTCCCGAGGTCCCTTACATGAACACGCAAATTCGCCCGCCGCGTATCGGTCCGCAGCCGTGGGAGGTGGTGCGGAGCAAGCTCGACCAGTCGCTGCCGTTCGCCAACATGCGCGACACGCCGTATTACCGCGACGCGGTGTGGGAGCAGTTCTCCAAGGCCGAGTACGAGCGCCGCTACGCCGCGCTGCGGGCGAAGATGCGCGAGCACAAGCTCGACGCGGTGATCGTGCCGGGCGGGCCGAGCCACTGGAGCTTCGGCGCCGGCATGCTGTGGCTGACCGGCCATTGGGAATGGCACGCGCTGTCGAGCTACGTGCTGGTGCCGCTCGACGGTGAGCCGACCATGATCTACTCGATGGGCGGCACCCATGCCGAGGCGGTGCGCCGGCAGGTCGAGGTCGCGGTCAAAGACGTGCGCCACAGCCGCAGCGGCCGTTACGCCGACGTGATGGTCGAGCGCATCCGCGAGCTGAAACTCGAGCGCGGCCGCATCGGCCTGATGGAGATCGACCCGCGCCACGGCGACTACATGCCGGTCAATCAATACAACGTGCTGCGCGACAATCTGCCCGACGCCGAGCTCGTCTTCACCAAGGGTTTTCTGCACGAGCTGCTGTCGGTGCACAGCGCCGAAGAACTCGACTGCGTGCGCAAAGCCGGCGTGCTGTGCAAGAACGCCATGGACGCCATGGTGGCGCGCGCCGCGCCTGGCGTGAAGGAATACGAGCTGCGCGCCGCCGCCGGCGCGGCGATCCTCGAAGGCGGCGGCGACATCGATTTTCTCATCATCGGCTCGACCCCGATGGCGAATCCGGCGATGGTGTTCGGCAACCCGCGGCCATCGAGCCGCGTGCTGCAAAAGGGCGACATCATCAACATGGAGCTCGCCGCCGGCTATCGCGGCTACACCGCGCAGATCGGCTCGCCGATCTGCGTCGGCGAGCCGACCGAGATGGTGAAAAAATTCTGGAACGAGGTGACGCTGCCGGGCTACCGCCGCATCGTCGCCGAGATTGTGCCCGGCAAGCCCGCCGAGGCGATGCGGCTTGCCAGCAAATTCTTCCGCGACAACGGCTATCAGTCGCGGCCGACGCAATGCCACGGCATCGATCTCGTCACCGACGGGCCGCATGTCGTCGCCGAGCACGTCGCCGCGGAAAAATTCGAGGAAATACTCAGGCCCGGCATGGTCATCATGGCCGAGCCCAACCCGATCACGCCCGACGGCTTGTTCGGCATTTTCCTCGGCCACACTTTCATCGTCACCGCGAGCGGCCACGAAGTGGTCGACGACTTTCCGCTGGAGATCGCGGTGGCGCGCGGGTGATCGGCCAAGTGCACGGCTTGCAGCCCGCGCTGGCTGGATGCACTCGGAAAGCGCTCTGTTCGCTTCGCCACGATCGACGATTTTTTGTTTGACGTAAGGTAAGCGCGCAGTGCGTTGTTTACCGGCCCGCCTTTATTCTTTCGTAAGCAAAGAGACTTAGCCGAATCGCAAACCGTCCGGTACAAATTGCGCCGGTAACGAACGCGCCGACAAGGACCTTGACGGGCGGTCTGCAGAGGCAGACCCTGTTGTTATTTGGACGTTTCTGCTCCCACGGGCGCCGTGGGAGCCATGCTCAGGGGCACAACATGGCAATGCATGGATACGTCAAGCAGCACGGTTGGCAGCGGCCGGCGACTATCGGCCTTCTCGGCGCGACCAAACCATCGGCTTGGAACGATTTCCTTCCGGCTTTTGAGAACCGGTTGCGCGAGCTGGGTTGGGTCGATGGCGACAATCTGCACATCGACTATCGCTGGGCGAACGGTCTGGCGGATCGCTATGGCAAAATAGCCAAACAATTCGTCAAGGACGGCGTGGACCTCATCGTCACGGCTGGGACGCCCGCAGTTGCGGCCGCCAAGAGCGCCACCAACAAGATTCCGATCGTCTTTGCTGCGGCAGGAGATCCGGTGCGAACCAAATTGGTTCGCAGTCTGGCGCATCCGGGTGGCAACGTCACCGGCTTGTCGAACGGGCAGACCGACCTTGCCGGCAAGAGGCTGGCCTTGCTGTGCAAAGCCGTTCCCGGACTGCAAAAACCGCGTCGTGGATCGCGCAAAGCCGATCGCGGATTGCAGACGCTGGCGGTCATCGGCAATGGCGCGAGTGCAAATGCCCGGCTCGAGATGGACGCCGTGCACAAAGAGGCTCGCAAACTGCGGATCGGCAAGGTGATCGAGCGCGATATCCGGCGCGAGGCGCAGATCGCCCCTGCCATCAAGTCGCTGCAGGGCAAGGCGGACGCGCTCTACGTCTGCACCGATCCCTTTGTGACGAATCATCGGATCGCCATCAACACGCTCGCGGCCGGCGCCGGACTGCCGACCATGCACGCATTCCGGCACCAATCGGAGGACGGCGGCCTGATGTCCTACGGCCCCGACTTCTGCGACTTGTTCCACGATGCGGCCGACATTGTCGATCGCATTCTGCGCGGCGCCAAGCCAGCCGATATCCCGGTCAGGGTGGCCAAGAAATGCAAGTATGATTACAACCGACATACCGCCCGGGCACTCAAACTGTAGTTCGCGCAAAAGAGCTGGGCGATCCGGTAAGCTTGGCGGCTTCGCCTCAGCTCCTTGCCGGCATGGCCGCAACGACGTTGTGCACCGTTATCGGTCGGCGCAGGCCCTTAAGGGTGAAATTGCCGACCTCTTCGATCCGCATGACGTTCTCGATAGCCAACAGCACACGCGGACTGATCAGGATCTGGCCCGGCTGTGCTTCGTCGCACAGCCGAGACGCCAGATTGGAGACCATGCCGATCGCCGCGTAATCGAAGCGGCCCTCGAAACCGATGGTGCCGAGCGTGGCGTAGCCGCTGGCGATGCCGATGCCGAAATCGAGCTCGTGGCCAAGCCGCCGCCACTTTTCGATCAACGCGCTGATTGCCGCGCGCAAATCGAGCGCCATGCGCACCGCCTGCAGCGCCGGATTGTCCACCGGCACCGGGGCGTTGAAGATCACCATCACGCCGTCGCCGGCAAAGCGTTCCAGCGTGCCGCCATAGGCGAAGATGATTTTTCCGATCGCCGCATGGTATTCGCGCAGCAGCGCCATGACGTCTTCCGGATCGGCGCTTTCCGAGAAGCCGGTATAGCCGCGCAAGTCGCAGAACAGGGCGGCGATGTCGCAGCGGTGGCTCTCCAGCTCCTTTTCGGCTCCTGACGAGACGATCAGATCGGCCACCTGCGGTGAAAGGAAGCGTCGCAGCCGCCCCATGCGCTCGATTTCGCCGACCTGGGCGGCGACGCGCTGCTCGAGATCCTTGTTCAATTGCCGCAGCTCTTGCGACAGTGCCTCCAAGCGGTTCGCCTGCTCGCGGACCGTGCCGTAGGAGCGCTCGAGCTCGCGGGTTCGCTCGCGCAATTCGTTGAGCAAACGCGTGTTCTCGATGGCGATCACCGCCTGCGAGGCGAAATTCTGCACCAGCGCGACCTGCCGGGTGCTGAACGGCCGCATCTCTTGGCGGTAAATGACTATGGCGCCGATCAGTCTGCCGTCGTTGAGCATCGGCACGCCCAGCATCGAGCGCGCGCCGGCAAGCCGGGTCGGCGCGCTCGGACTGGCGCTCGCGGCGTCATCGTCGATGTGCGCGACCGCCTTGGTCCGCATCACGACGTCGAGAACCGTGCCGGGCAGCGGCGGAAACGCGCCGCGCTTGCGCTGGAATTTGGCAAATTCCTCCGGCGTGGCGACTTCGGCCGCAAACAGAAAAAGCGAGCCGTCGAAGCGAAACAGGGTGCCGAACTTGGCCTCGCAGATGCGCACCGCATGCGCCAGCATCGATTGGAAAACCGGCTCGAGTTCGCCCGGCGAGGCGCTGATGACATGCAGCACCTCGGACGTTGCGGCGAGCTGCTCGGCGGCGCGCTGCAGCTCCTCCTGCAGGTGCGCGATACGTCCCGGATGCGATGCGGCATCGCGCCGTTGCGCGGCCCCACCCGGCCCGGCAGGTTTTTTCAGACCGGCCGGCCGCGCACGGCTCGCCTTGCCGGGGCGCTTTCCGGCTTGCTTCGGCAATCGACTGCTTGATCCAGGGCGCCGTGCCATTCATCGCCTCGCAAGCGACTCCCGATCGGTTCGCCGCGTCTTGAGGCGTCTGCACATCCAGCCGACCCCCGGAATCAATTATACCAAGGCATACAACGCAGCGAAATGCGCCGCTGTCCAAAGGTGACGTAAGGGGTTCTGTGTCAGGCGAGGAAGGGGGGTACTCCAACTGTGGCTGCCAAGCACACAACGGAGCACCCCCCATGTCACAGCGAGCTGCGACGATAACGAGTCTACCGATGGCTTT
>Ga0335081_10000157_pt1 | contig 132567 bp, 106 predicted proteins | sample Lox_Sample_35_FD_206713 | JGI IMG/M metagenome (GOLD analysis project Ga0335081, IMG submission 206713) | Soil microbial communities from Loxahatchee National Wildlife Refuge, Florida, United States - Lox_Sample_3.5 | ecosystem: Environmental > Terrestrial > Soil > Wetlands | place: USA... | reverse complement strand
CGAGCTCGCGCGGGCCCTTCTCGTCCGGGCAGCGGTCCAGGTAGTCGGGCACGCCGTCGCCGTCCCGGTCCGGGCAGCCCTCGAGCTCCGCCGGGCCGGCCGCGTCCGGGCAGCGGTCGCGGTCGTCGGGGATCCCGTCGCCGTCGCGGTCGCGGTTCAGGTGCTCCCAGCGGAGGGCGACGAAGGCGCGGAACACCTCGCGGCCGTAAGCCCCCCCGAAACCGGAGCCGATCCCCACCTCGGCGGCGAGCTCGGGAGCGACGGCCGCGCGCAGCCCGGCGCGGACCTCGATGGGCAAGGAGTAGCGCGCCGACCCGTCGTAACCGTCGGGCACCTGGCCCGAGACCTCGCCGATGGCCTTCCAGGCATCGAACCTCCCGGCCGGGGGCAGGTCGACGGCCGCCCCCACCCCCCAGTCGAAGGCGCTCGGGACCACCAGGTTCAGGTACTGCCCCGGTTCCGCCCGGAAGGAGTACCCGAGCTGGGCGTCGAGGCGGACGCGCCCGACGGTGCCGGTGACGACGGCCGAGGGGGTGGCGACGAATCCGTTCGAGGCGAAGGCCTGCCCGTCGCCGGTGGGGAGCTCGAGGTCGACGAGGAGCGACGCCTCGAGCGGGACCGGGAGCCGGAAGAGGGAGTGGGGCCCGGCGTTGAGCACCGGGAGCTTGCCGAGGAGGCGCAGGTCGCCGAGCGCCACCGCCGCCACCGGATCGGCGAGCGGCCCCGAGACCCCGAGCGAGGTGAGGGGGGCGAGGTTGGAGGACTGGAAGGCCACGAGCGGGAGGGCCGCGCCCACCTCCACCAGGCCGAAGCTGTAGGCGCCCTCGAGGTCGAGCGTGAGGCGGTTGGTGACGAGGTATCCCAGGACCTCCGTTCCCTTCTTCCAGGGGATGAGGCCGTTCAGGTAGCCGAGTTGCACCGTGGCCCCGTAGCTCCGCTCCCAGGGGACCTCGGCGCTGTTGAGGGTGAAGTCAGAGTCGAGCAGCGGCGTCACGGTGAAGGGATCGGCGTCGAAGCCGCGCCGGGCGGGATCGTCCGCGCGCGCCACCGTCGCAGCGGCGGCCGCGGTGAGCGCCAGGGCGAGGGCGGCCGTGCGCATGCCGCGAGAGTAGGGGAGCCCCCCGGTGCCGGCAAATTCCCACCCGCCCGCGGCGCGGGCGTTCAGGCGGCGCCGCGCACCTTGCCGATGGCACCGTTGGTCCGACGGTGCAGCACCGCCAGCAGCGCATCGTGCACCGCCGGGTCGATCTGGGTGCCGCGCAGCCGCCCCAGGATCTCGACCACCTCCGCCGGTTCGAGCGCCGGCTGGTAGGGGCGGCTCGACGTGCAGGCGTCCCAGGTGTCGGCGGCGTTGACGATGCGGGCGACGAGCGGGATGGTCACGCCGATGAGGCCGTCCGGGTAGCCTCCGCCGTCCCAGCGCTCGTGGTGGCTGCGGATGGCGGGGAGCGCGTCCCGCAGGAGCTCCACCTCGCGCACGATGTCCGCGCCGATGGCCGGGTGCTGGCGCATGAGCGACGTCTCCGGGCCGGTGAGCGGGACGGTCTTGCGCAGGAGCGCCTCGGGCACCCCGATCTTCCCCACGTCGTGCAGGAGGCCGCCGTACTCGAGCGCCTGGAGCGTGGTGGCGTCGCAGCCCATCTCGCGGCCGACCTCGACCGCCAGTTCGGCCACGCGCCCGTTGTGGCCGCGGGTGTAGGGGTCCTTGGCGTCGATGGCGCCGGCGAGGCTCCGCACCGCCTCCAGGGTGCCGCGCTCCAGCGCCTCGATGAGGCGCGAGTTCTCGGCGTCCTGCCGGGCCAGCTCCCGGGACATGTAGTTGAAGGTGTAGGCGAGGTCCCCGATCTCGCTGCGGCCCGGGACCGGGACCTGGCGCCCGAAGCGCCCGCGCGCGATGTCGAGGGCGCCGCGCACCAGCTCGGTGAGCGGCTCGGCGAGCCCGCGGGCGAAGGCCGCGGCGAGAAGGGCGGCGAAGGCCACCGAGGCGGCGCCCGAGGCGAGCGCCAAGAGCGGGTGGCCGGTGAGCGCCAGCTGGACGCCCAGCACCACGGCGGGCACGGCCGCGGCGACGACCGCCAGCGCGAGCACCTTGGGAGCGAGCTTCATGGCGCGCGCAGCACCCGCGCGAGGGCGCGAGCCACGTCCCGGGCGTCGAAGGGCTTCTCCAGGATCACTTCCGGAGCGTCCGAGCCGGCGGCGTCGCGGACGCTCGGCCCACTGATGGCGGTGAGCAGCACGGCCGGGACCCGCCGCCCTCCCTGCCGCATGCGGGCCAGGGCGTCGATGCCCGAGAGGCGCGGCATGAGGAAGTCGAGGATCACCGCGTCGGGCTGCTCGCGCAGGCAAAGCTCCACCGCCTCGTTCCCGTCGGAGGCCGACACCACCTCGTGACCCTGGCCGGCGAGGACGTCGGACAGCAGGGTCCGCACCAGGCGGTCGTCGTCGGCGATGAGGATCTTCACGTGGCGGTCGTCCCGGCAGCGCGAGCGCAGCGCTTGCGGGAGAGGATAGCACCCGCAGTCCTTGGGGGCGCGGACGCGGCCAGCGGGGATGTGGGCGAATCAGGGGCCGAGACCCACCCATTCCGACCCGTCTTCGTACACCTCGCGCTTCCAGATGGGGGCGTCGCGCTTCAGGAGCTCGATGGCGGCCTCGCAGGCGCGGAAGGCGGGCGCGCGATGGGAGGCGGCGGCGGCGATGACCACCGCCGACTCTCCCGGCAAGAGCCTCCCCACCCGGTGGGAGATGGCGACGAGCGCGCCGTGCTCCTGCCCGACCGACTCCCCGATCTCCCGGAGCTTGCTCTCGGCCATGGGCCGGTAGGCCTCGTACTCGAGGCGCACCACGCGCCTCCCGTGGCTGGAGTCGCGGACGTCGCCGGTGAAGGTGACGACGCCGCCGCGCTCGGGGCCGGACACCGCCCGCACCACCTCGCCGAGGTCGAGGGGCTCGTCGAGGACGCGGAAGCGCCCCGACCCGCCGGAGACGGGCGGGATGACGGCGAGCTCGGCGCCCTCGGGGACGGGATCCTCGTCCTCGGCGAACTCCTCGTCGACGGCGATGCGGCAGCGGGGCAGGAGGCGCTCGAGCCTCGGGTGGCGGGCGACGAGGATCTGGCGCAGCGCGCCCACGTTCACGGGCGGACCCGCGATCTCCTCCCGATCGGTGCCGGCCGCCTCGCGGGCCGCGGCGAAGTAGAGGATGGTGAGCGCCATCTCGGCATTGTAACCGTTCCCGTCAGCGGTGCAGCAGCCGGGCCAGATCCCCGAAGACCGTCACGGCGAGCAGAAGACCGAGCAGCGCCACGAAGCCGGCGAAGTGCACGATGCCCTCGACCCGCTGGTTTACCGGACGGCGCGTCACCATCTCGTAGGCGAGGAACACCAGGCGTCCGCCGTCCAGGGCGGGGAGAGGCAGGAAGTTAAAGAGGGCCAGCATGATGGAGATGAGCCACACCATCATGAGGAACGGCGCGGCGCCGGCCCGGGCGCTGCGGGCCATCTCCTCGGCGATGCCCACCGGACCGCGCAGCTCCGCCCGCTGCTTGCGGCTCACCACCTGGCCGAGCCCGGCGAGGATCTCCGCCGCCCTCTCGTTGGTACGCCCGAGACCGATGGCGAGTGCCTCCGCGGGGCCGGCCCGGACGGTGAGCAGGTTCGGGCCCATGCCCACCCGCCCGGTGCCGTTCGCGTCGTCCGGCCGCACGGTGAGGGAGAGGGGGGCGGCCGCGCCGGGGCGCGCCACCTGCAAGGCGAGGTCCTTGCCGGGGCGGGCCCGCACCGCCTGCACCAGGGCCGCCCAGGTCGGGACCGGCTGCCCGTCGGCCGCCTCGACCCGGTCGCCGCTCTTCAGCCCGGCGCGATCGGCCGGCCCCCCGGCCACCACCTCGCCCACCACCGGGGCCGGATCCGGCTCCTTGAGCCCCAGGGTGGCGATGAGCGCCACCGCGAGCCCGATGGCGAGAAGGTAGTTGGCGGCGGGGCCGGCGAGGATGACGAGGAAGCGCCGCCAGGGCGCCTGGTTGCAGTAGGCGCCTGGGTCCCCCGCGGCGATCTCCTCGCCCGGCGCCATCCCGGCGATCTTGACGTAGCCGCCGACCGGCACGGCGGAGAGCGCCCACTCCGAGTCCCCGTGCCGGCGGGAGAAGATCACCGGGCCGAAGCCCACGCTGAACCGCTCGACGCGCATCCCGAAGAGCCGGGCGGCGAGGAAGTGGCCGAGTTCGTGGATGACGATGAGGAACCCGAAGGCGAGCACGGTGATGGTGGCGATGGCCAGCCAGGAGGGGAGCGAGCCCATTCTTTTTCTTCTCCAGGTCCTTCGGTGTCAGGCGCTCTCGGCCCCGGGCAGGCCGAACTCCTCGGCGCCGAAGACCTCGAGCACGGTGTCCGGCTCCCGCCAGGCGTCGGGGGGCAGGCCGGCCTTGAGACAGGCGTGGCGGAGGAAGGTGGGGCCGTCCCACCCCCGCTCCACCGCCACCACCGGCAGGAGCGCGCCGCGGTGCCAGCCCCGCTTCACCAGCAGGCCGTGCTCGCCGATGCGCAGCTCCGACACGTCCCGGAGCGGTCGCCGCGGCTCGAGCGCGGAGATGCGGATCTCGAGGTCGTCCGCCTCCTCCGGGCGCAGCGGCGGGAAGCGGGGATCCTCGGAGGCGGCCGCGACCGCCATGGCGGCCACGGTGCGTGCCAGGGTGCCGTCCGGCTCGAAGCGGCCGATGCACCCCCGCAGCTCGCCCTGGCGGAAGAGGGAGACGAAGGCCCCGCGCGGTGCCACCAGCGCCCCCGACTCGGGGATGGGCGGCGGCGGGCCGAGCCCGAGGTGGTGGCGGATGGCCGCCTGGGCGATCCCCAGCAGGGCGGCCCGCTCGGCCCTCGAGAGTCCCTCGGTCACAGGGCCCTCCGGGCGCCGGTGAGCAGGTACCGGCGCACGTCGGCGAGGATCGCGCGGTGGTCGAAGGCGATGTCGTGGGGAAGGGCGGTCCAGGGGAAGGCGCGCGCCTCGGCGGCGTCGTCGGCCCCCACCGGCTCCCCATCCGCCGACCCGATGAAGACGGTGGTCATGGTGTGCCGGCGCGGGTCGCGGGCGGGATCGGAGTAGGAGTGAAACTGCTCGCGCAGGGACACCGGGAGAGTGGTCTCCTCGAGCGCCTCGCGAGCGGCCGCCACCTCCAGCCTTTCCCCCTCGTCCACGAACCCGCCCGGCAGCGCCCAGCCCATCGGCGGGTTCTTGCGGCGGACGAGCACCACCCGGTCCCCCGGCAGGAGGATCACCACGTCGACCGTGGGAGCTGGGCCGCGGGAGGGGACCATCAGCGCGGGGGGACGATGAGCGGCCCCCCCTCGCGGGCGGCGTCCGCGACCGGGGGGGGAGCGGCTTTCGGGAATGCCTTCTCGAGGAGCAGCCGGGCGAAGGGGATGCGGCCGGCCGGGACCCCGGCCGCGAGCGCGCGCGCCACCGCGGCGGCGGAGCGCGCGTGCTCCCGGTCCCCGAGCTCCTCCAGGTGCGAGGCGGTGGCGAAGAGACGGGCCCCGAGGCGGCGGCGGCGCGAGTCGTCGAAATAGGCGTCCACCGCATCGGCGAGGGTGGAGGTCGCCTGGGCGGCGCGCTGGCGCTCGTCGACGTAGAGGGGGGAGACCGCGATCTCGTCGAGCTTCTGCGCCAGCCCGCGGAGCGTCTCCTCGTCCGCGAGCCATCCGCGCAGCATGGGCAGGTCGTGGAGCGAGCCCGAGGCATCGACAGCGGCCTGCTCCTCTGCCTCGGGGAGCGGGGGGAAGGCCTGGGCCGGGTCCGGGACCTGATCGGGAGGTCCGAGCCGGGAGAGCCAGATGTCGGCGCCCTCCGGAACGCGCCGGCCGCTGGCGTCGTTGATGCGGCGGGCGGCGATGACGAGGGAGCCGGCGAGCCCCGCGGTCACCTCCGCCACCCCCATGGTCCGGCCGCGCTCGGCGATGTCCCGGCCGAAGGCGCGGAACTCCTTGCGACCGAGCAGACCCACCTGGAGCTCGAGGAGGCCGAGCACGTCCGAGACGACGGCCTGTCCGACCTCCACGCCCTTTCCCGGGACGGCCCGCGCGATCCAGACGGCCCGCTCTCCCTGGGTGTCGATCGCCGAGGCGAAGCAGGGGAAGGTCTCCTCCGCCGGCGGCGGCGGCGCCGGGGCGGATGGGCGGGGCGGCTCGGGGACCTCCATCCCGCGCGAGCGGAGCAGGTGGAGGCCGCGCCGGGCTTCCTTGGAGACGGAGCGCTCGGGCGAGATCGCCACGGCGGCGAGGAGGTCGGCGCGCCCGGAGGCGACCGCGGCGCGGACGAGCGCGACGGAGAGCGGTGCCGGTAGCGAGGCCACCTCCTCCGGCGCCGCCTTCGCGAGCCCGACGAGGAGGCGCGCCGCCCGGGCTGCCTCCTCCCGGGGAGCCCCGGTCTGGCGGGCGACCTCCTGGCTGTCCACGTTCGGATCGCGAAGGAGTTCCAGGATCCGGTCGGGATCTTCGAGGGTCATGTGGAGCCGGAATCTACACGCCGTCGCCTGCCCCCAGCAACGCCACAGCGCCTCCCGGCCGCGGCGGGTGGGGTTCTTGACACAGGACTAGAGAATCCCGCAGTGTATGAATTTCACACGCTCCGCTCCGCTTTTTCCCCGGGACGGGCGGAACCTCTAGGAGCCGCGACGATGACCCGACGCCTGACGATCAACCTCGCTCTGGCCCTCATGGGTGCCTTTGCCCTCGCGGCGGCCGTCCCCGCGCTCGCCTGCGACTGCGATCACAAGAAGGGCGCCGACTGCGACCACCACGGCAAGAAGGGCGCGACCGAGGCCGACAAGAAGGCCGACCCCAAGGCCGCGCCGGCCGACAAGACCCCCAAGCCCAGCGAGGAGAAGAAGGCGGACGCCGGCACGGCCGGGGGCGTGCTCCTCGCCGGAGGGTGCGACTGCGGCGCCAAGGAGGCGAAGGACTGCAAGTGCGGCTCGGGCTGCAAGTGCACCGAGAAGAAGGACAAGCCCAAGGCGGCAAGCGCCGCCCCGTCGCGCGCGCTCCTCGCCGGGGGCTGCGACTGTGGTGCCAAGGAGGCGAAGGACTGCAAGTGCGGCTCGGGCTGCAAGTGCACCGAGAAGAAGGACAAGCCCAAGGCCTCGAACGCCACCCCGGCGCGCGCGCTCCTTGCCGGGGGCTGCAACTGCGAGAAGGGCGGGAAGAACTGCACCTGCCCGAAGGGCGAGTGCAAGTGCCCGAACTGCTCGGAGAAGGCGAAGGCCCGGGCGGCCGCCTAGGCTCCTCCCGGCGAGCACTCCCGCGAGGAAGGCGGGCCTCTCCCGGCGACGGGAGGGGCCCTTCTCTCGAGGGCCCTAGGCTCCCACCCGCTCCGAGGCCTGCCGGCGCGCCCGGTGCCGGGTGAGCATCCCCGCCAGGTACTCGCCGGTGAAGCTCTCCTTCGAGCGGGCCACCTCTTCGGGAGTGCCCTCGGCCACCACCCGCCCTCCCTCCTCGCCTCCCTCCGGCCCGAGGTCCACTACCCAGTCGGCGGCCTTGATGACGTCGAGGTTGTGCTCGATGACCACCACGCTGTTGCCCGCGTCCACCAGGCGGTCGAGCACCGCGAGCAGCTTCTTCACGTCCTCGAAGTGGAGGCCGGTGGTGGGCTCGTCGAGGATGTAGAGGGTGCGCCCGGTCCCCACGCGCGCCAGCTCGCGGGAGAGCTTGATGCGCTGGGCCTCGCCCCCGGAGAGGGTGGGGGAAGGCTGGCCGAGCTTCAGGTATCCCAGACCCACGTCGTCGAGGGTGCGCAGGATGCGCAGCACCTCCTTGTGGTTCTCGAACATCTCCATCGCCTCGCGCACCGAGAGGTCGAGCACCTCGGCGATGTTCTTCCCCTTGAACTGGACCCGCAGGGTGGCCTCGTTGAACCGCTTGCCCTGGCACACCTCGCACGGCACCAGCACGTCGGCGAGGAAGTGCATCTCGACGAGCTTCATGCCGTCGCCCTGGCAGGCCTCGCAGCGCCCGCCGCGGACGTTGAAGCTGAACCGGCCCGGCTGGTAGCCCAGGGCGCGAGCCTCGGGCGTCTGGGCGAAGACCTCGCGGATGAAGTCGAAGACCTTGGTGTAGGTGGCGGGGTTGGAGCGCGGTGTCCGTCCGATGGGCTGCTGGTTGATGTCGATGACCTTGTCGATCTGCTCGTGTCCCACGATGGACTGGTGCTTGCCGGGCACCTCGCGGGTCCCGTAGAGCAGGCGCATGAGCGCCGGGTAGAGGATGCCGTTCACCAGGGTCGACTTGCCGGCGCCGGAGACGCCGGTGACGGCGACGAAGCACCCGAGGGGGAAGGAGACGGTCACGTCCTTCAGGTTGTTCTCGCGACCCCCGACGACGGTGAGCTTGCCCTTGTTCGTCGGGCGGCGCCGCGTCGGCACCGGGATCTCCGCCCGGCCGGCGAGGTAGGCGCCGGTGAGCGACGCCGGGTCGCGGCGCACCTGCGCCGGCGTCCCCTGGGACACCACCCGCCCGCCGTGCTCGCCGGCTCCGGGCCCGAAGTCCACGATCCAGTCGGCCGCCTCCATCGTTTCCTCGTCGTGCTCCACCACGATGACCGAGTTGCCGATGTCGCGCAGCCGCCGCAGGGTGGCGAGCAGCTTGCCGTTGTCGCGCTGGTGCAGCCCGATGGAGGGCTCGTCGAGGATGTAGATGACGCCGGTGAGCTCGCTCCCCATCTGGGAGGCGAGCCGGATGCGCTGGCTCTCGCCCCCGGAGAGGGAGGGGCCCGGGCGCTCCAGGGTGAGGTAGGAGAGGCCGACGTCCACCAGGAAGCGGAGGCGGTTCCTGATCTCCTTCAGGAGCTCCTCGGCGATGCGCGCCTCCGATCCCTTGAGGTCGAGCCCTTCCAGCCACTCGAGCGCCTCGCGGATGGTCCGGCGCGAGAGCTCGACGATGCCGAGGCCGCGGATGCGCACCGCGCGGCTCTCGGGGCGCAGCCGCTCCCCGCCGCAGGCGGGGCACGGCTTGTCGGAGAAGAAGCGCATGTAGTAGCGGCGCATCGCCTCCGACCCGGTAGACTTGAAGCGGCGGTAGAGCTGGTTCAGCACGCCCTCCCAGTGGATGCGGTAGCTCTTCACCCCGGCGGCCTCGGTCCCGTTCAGGATCACCTCCCGGTCTCGCTTGGAGAGCTTGGACCAGGGCACGTCGAGGTCGATGCCCAGCGAGCGCGAGAGGTGCTCCACGAACTCGAAGGTCCATCCTTCCCCGCGCTCCATGCCCCCGGCCCAGGGCTCCACCGCCCCCTCGCGGATCGAGAGGGAGGGATCGGGGATGATGAGGTCGGCGTCCATCTCCGCGCGGGTGCCGAGCCCCTGGCAATCGGTGCAGGAGCCCACCGGGCTGTTGAAGGAGAAGCACTGCGGGGTGAGATCGCCGAAGGAAAGGCCGCAGGTAGGACAGGAGTTCTGCTCGGAGTAGAAGCGATCGTGCTTCTTGTACTCCTCGGGATCGATGCCCGGGCCGACCTTCTGCTCCTTGTCGGCGTCGGCGACGACGAGCGTGCCCTTCCCCTCCCGCAGGGCGGTCTCCACCGAGTCGGTGAGGCGCGAGCGGATGGACGACTTCACCACGAGACGGTCCACCACCAGCTCGATGTCGTGCTTGAGCTTCTTGTCGAGGACGAGGCGCTCCTCGAGCGAGTGAACCACTCCGTCGACGCGCACCCGGGCGAAGCCGCGCTTGTGAGCGTCGCCGAGGAGCTCGCGGTACTCCCCTTTCCGGTTCTGAACGAGCGGAGCGAGCAACAGGATGCGCGAGCCCTCCGGCAGCTCCAGAATGGAGTCCACGATCTGCTGGGGGGTTTGCTTGCCGACCCGCCGGCCGCAGGAGGGGCAATGCTGCTCGCCGATGGAGGCGTAGAGCACGCGCAGGTAGTCGTGCACCTCGGTGATGGTTCCCACGGTGGAGCGCGGATTGTTGGACGCCGCCTTCTGCTCGATGGAGATGGTGGGCGAGAGCCCGCGCAGGGTGTCGTACTTCGGCTTCTCCATCTGCCCCAGGAACTGTCGGGCGTAGGAGGACAGCGACTCGACGTAGCGCCGCTGTCCCTCGGCGTAGAGCGTGTCGAACGCCAGCGAGCTCTTGCCGGACCCCGAGACCCCCGTGAAGACCACCAGCTTCTTCTTCGGGATCTCGACGTCGACGGACTTGAGGTTGTGCTCGCGGGCGCCCTTCACGCTGATGGAGTCGGGCTCGCTCATTCGAGATGACTTAACCCCTGGGTCCGACGTTGGCTAGCACTCCGAAACCTGATACGGGAGCGGCCGCCATGGCAGGATTGCCGAACGACCTCGGGAGCCTGCGGCTGCGGCTGGACCTGGTCGACCGCGAAGCGCCCCTGGTCGGCCCCGGCGTGGCGGCCGAGGGCGGGAGCATCCCCTCCGGGCGGCTCCTCGCCCGGACTGCCGTCGAGTACCTCGACCCTCGCGACGGCGAGTGGTGGCCGCTCGTGAGCCTCCCCGTCCTCCACCTCCGAGCCGACGAGGCCCGCTCCCTCGCCCTCGGGCTCGAGGACCTCCTGCGCGGCGCGGCCTTGGGCTTCTCCTGGCAGTCGGAGGAGGACGGGGCGCTCGGCCTCCAGCTCGGGACCCCCGAGGCGCCGGGGGAGCCGCTCGTCGTCGAGGTGGGGCTCGACCTCTCGCGCTTCCTCGCCGAGGTGGGGGGCGGGCCACCCCGGCCGGGGACGGAGCTCGCCCTCTTCCGCTTCCGGGCGACGCGCGCCGCGACGGTGGCGTTCGCCGACGCCGTCCGGCGCGAGGCGGAGGGCCTCTAGAACCCGATGGACCGCGCTCCCGGACCGGCCCCCCCCGGACTCTTCGGCCAGGCGCAGACGCGCGGGCGCGCCCGCGCCCTCCTCTTCGCCTCCGGGGTCCTTTTCGGCCTGCTCGCGGTCCTGGCGCGCGTGTCGTCCCAGCTCGGCCTCTCCCCGGCACAGGTGGCCACCATCCGCTTCTCTGCGTCCACGGTGATGATGCTCGCTGCCTTCCGCGCCTGGCCCGGAACGTTCCGCCCCCTGAACCCCAGACTCCTCGTCGCCCGGGGAGCGCTCGGCGGCGTCGCGGCCCTGCTCTACTTCGGGGCCCTCTCCCTCATCCCGGCCGGCCAGGCGACGCTGCTCAACAACACCTTCCCGGTGTTCGCGGTGGCGATATCCTACTTCACCTTGGGAGAACGCCCCAGCTGGCAGATCCTCTTGGCGCTCGCCGTCACCAGCGCCGGGGTGTTTCTGGTGCTCGGGGGCAGCGGGGTGGGGGCCTCGTTCGGCTGGGGGCAGGTGGCGGGGATCGCCTCGGCGATCCTGGCGGCCGGGGCGGTTGCCTGCGTCCGGGCGCTCCGGGCCGACCACAACGCCGCCACCATCTTCTTCGCCTTCAGCGTGGGAGGTGCGGTGGTGTCCTTCCCCTTCGCGTTCGGGCCCTGGACCGCGGCCCCGCTCGCCTGGGCGGCGGCGCTCGCCGCCGCGCTGGTGGCCTTCGCGGCCCAGTTCCTCATGACCGAGGCCTACGGGGCACTCACCGTCGCCGAGGCGGCGGTGTGGCAGCAGCTCACCCCGGTGGCGAGCTACCTCTGGGCGATGGGGCTCCTCGGAGAGCGGCTCAGCCCGCTCGGTGCGGCCGGGGTGGCGGTCGGGGCGGCCGGCGTGGTCTACGCCTCGATCCAGGGGCGCCGCCCGCCCGAGGCGGAGGAGGCGTGACGCCCCCCGGGAACGCGGCCCCGCCCCGCCGTGCGCTCGCCCGCCTGGAGCTGGTGGGGTCGGGGCTCGCCTTCGGGCTCATGGCCGTCCTGGCGCGCTGGCTCTCGCGCGGCCCCGGCGGCTTCACCGCCGGGCACCTCTCCGTCATTCGCTTCGCCGCCGGCGCCCTCCTCAGCCTGGTGGCGTTCCGGCTGCGGCCGGGGCTCTACCGCCCGAGGAACCTTCGCCTCCTCGTCACCCGCGGTCTCTCCGGCGGCCTCGTGGTGGTGCTCTACTTCTGGGCGCTCGCCCGCATTCCCGCCGGGGAGGCCGGCATGATCTACAACCTCTTCCCGGCGCTGGCGACCGGGATGGCCTTCGCCATGCTCGGGGAGCGGCCCGGGGTCCGCCTGTGGCTCGCGGTGGCGCTCGCCACCGCGGGGGTGGCGCTCGTGCTGGGCAACGGGACCTTCCGCATCGGCCTGGGCCCGGGGGAGGCCTCGGCGCTCGCCGCCGCCGTCTTCGCCGCCGTGAGCGCCAACGTCATCCGGTCCATGCGCGGGACCGACAACGCCCCCACCATCTTCTTCTTCTTCTGCCTGGCCGGGCTGCCGGTGGTGCTCCCCTTCGCGCTCGCCCCCTGGCCGGGAGGGCTCCTGCGCTGGGCGGTTGCGCTCGCGATGGCGCTCGCCGCCTTCGCCGCCCAGGTCCTCATGACCGAGGCCTACGGAACCCTCTCGGTCGGGGAGGCCGCCGCCTGGCTGCAGCTCACCCCCATCGCCCAGTACCTTCTCGCCGGCCTGCTCCTCGGCGAAAGGGTGACGGCTGCCGGTGGCCTGGGAGTGGTCCTGTCGGTGGGCGGCGTCGCCTGGGCGACGACGCAGACGCCCCGTCCGGCGGCGCCCGCTCGCCCCGCGCCTTGAGCCGCCCCGTCCCGTCCCGGGCCTCGACTCGGCTGCGGAAACGTGGTGAGAGGGAAGGCAGATGAGGATCGCCGCTCCCTTCGTTGCCCTCTCGCTCCTGCTCGGGTGCGCGACCACGAAGGCCGAGGCCGGGCTGCCGGCCGGCGGCGCCCCGGTGCCGCTCACCTTCGCCTGGCCCGACGGCTTCCAGGCGAGGGTGACGCTCGAGCACCGAGAGCAGCGCTCCGGCGCCCCGCCGGCCCAGGCCCGCGCCAGCCACCGGCTGGTGGCCGAGCGCCGCGGCAAGGCGATCTGGGTGAGCGTGCGCGGCATCGAGGCGGAAGGGGACGTGCCCGACCTGGAGCTCAACGTCCGCATCTCGGAGGCCCTGATCCAGGTGGTGTCTCCCGCCGGCGCCTACCTGCGCACCGAGGGGCTCGAGAACGCCCTCGAGATCCTGGGCGTGGGGGGGGACGAGGCGCGCGACGTCGCGCGCGGCGCGCTCGACCGCATCTCCGCGCTCGACTGGGAGATCACGGCGGGCGGCTGGGCGGGACGGGCCTTCTCGCCGGGGCGCAAGGTTTCCGGCCAGTTCCCCGGGAGCGTCCCCCTCATCCCGGGCGTCCCCGCCCTCCTCGAGGTGGAGCAGTCGCTCCTCGGGCCGGTGCCGTGCGAGGAGGGCGAGGAGGCCGCCAGGTGCGTGAAGCTCTCCTGGCGCGGCGCGCCCTCGCAGGCAGCGCGCCAGGGGGCGCTCGAGCGGTTGCACCGCGAGGCCGGGAGCGAGGGGCCGGCGCTCGAGGACCTGGACGGCACCGTGGAGGCGACGCTCGTCACCGAGCCCGCCACGCTCGTCCCGCACGGGCTCGCCGTGCGCGAGGAGCTCCACCTGCGGGTGCGCCAGCCCGGCGGGGACTTGCTCGAGGTGGTGGAGCGCGCCGACGACCGGTACCGGTTCACTCCCGAGCTGGAGCTCTGACATGCCCTCTTCCGGGCCGCCCGCGGCCTTCGAGCCCTTCACCGAGGAGCACCAGGCCTTCCGGCGCATGGTGCGGGAGTTCTGCCAGAAGGAGCTCTCCCCTCACGCCCGAGCCTGGGACGAGGCGGGGGAGTTCCCGCGCGATCTCTTCCGCCGCTTCGGGGAGCTCGGGCTCCTCGGCATCCGCCACGACCCCGCCTTCGGCGGGTCCGGGCTCGACTACTGGTACGTGGTGGCCTACGTCGAGGAGCTGACGCGCGCGCGCAACGGCGGCCTCGGTACCGCCATGCTCGTGCAGGGAGAGATGGCCACCCCCATCATCGGGGAGCTCGGCACCGACGAGCAGAAGCGCGAGTTCCTCGCCCCGGCGCTGCGGGGCGAGAAGATCGCAGCGCTCGCCATCTCGGAGCCGGAGGCCGGCTCCGACGTGGCGGCGGTGCGCACCCGCGCGCGCCGGGACGGCGGCGACTGGGTGGTGAGCGGCTCCAAGATGTGGATCTCGAACGGGTCGCGGGCCGACTTCCTCACCCTGGCGGTGCGGACCGGGCCGGAGGGGCACGCCGGCCTGTCGCTCCTCACCTTCCCCACCGACGTGCGCGGCTTCGAGGTCTCGCGCAAGCTCGACAAGGTGGGGAACCTCTCCTCGGACACCGCGGCGCTCTTCTTCGACGAGTGCCGGATCCCGCTCCGCTACCTGCTCGGGGACGAGAACCAGGGCTTCTACCACATCATGACGGGCTTCCAGGGGGAGCGCCTGGCGGCGGCGGTGACGGCGGTGGCGGCGAGCCAGCTCCTCATCGACGACTCCCTTCGGTACGGGGAGCAGCGGATGGTCTTCGGGCGCCCGGTGGCCTCCCTGCAGGTGTGGCGCCACAGGCTCGCCGAGCACCAGGCGCGCGTCGAGGCGGCCCGCTGGCTCACCTACCGGGCCGCCGACCTCTTCAACCGCAAGCAGGAGGCGCTGCGCGAGATCTCGATGGCGAAGCTCGTCGCCTGTGACCTGGCGCAGGACGTCGCCTACGACTGCATGCAGCTCCACGGGGGGATGGGCTACGTCACCGAGACCGACGTGGCCCGGGCCTGGCGGGACCTGCGGCTCCTCACCATCGCCGGGGGGAGCTCGGAGATCATGAAGGAGATCATCTCCCGGTCGGCCGGGGCCTAGCCGCCCGGCGGAGAGGAGGAGCGAGGTTGGAGAGCGAAGCCGTGGTGGTGCTGGTGACGGCCCCGTCGCCCGAGGCGGCGGCGAGCATCGCCCGCGCGCTGGTGGAAGAGCGGCTCGTCGCCTGCGGGAACGTCCTCCCCGGGATCCGATCGATCTACCGATGGGAGGGAGCGATCTCCGACGAGCCCGAGGCGCTCCTCCTGCTCAAGACCGAGCGGCACCTGGTGGGCGCGCTCAAGGAGCGCCTTCCCTCCCTCCACCCCTACCAGGTGCCGGAGCTCCTGGTGCTCGGGGTGGAGGACGGCCTCGGCCCCTACCTCGCCTGGATCGCAGGGAGCGTCGCCACGGGCGAGCGGTAGGGGTTCGGCTACGGCGCCAGCGTCATGGGGACGCGCACCCGGACGGGCTCGCCGGCGAACGGGGCGAGCACCAGCTTCCGGGCAGCGGCCTTTAGGCAGGTGCCGGTGGGCGAGCCGTCGAGCGCGGCGTCGTCGAGGCGAGGCGAGGTGACGATTCCCGATGGGTTCACGGTCACCGCCAGGAAGACGTGGCGGCCCGAGAGGTGCGCGTCGGGGCCCGCCTCCTCCACGCAGGACTCGAAGGCGGAGCGATTCCGCTCGAGCACCGCCTGGACCTCGGGAACCCCCGGGGTGGAGCCGCGCGCATCGCGCTCCGGCCGGGGCGGGACGGCGGCGGGTGCGTCCGCCTTCCGGGAGAGGAGGTCGAGAAGGGCGGGGCTCGTCGACCCGTCGCCCGGGGACGAGTTCGCCGGCGCCGGCTCCTCCGTGACCGCCGGCAGCGGAGCCGCTTTCTTGCCGGGCCGCGTGGCGCGAAGGGCGGGGCGCGCCGATCCGTCCGGCACGGGCGCGGCCTTGGCCACCGCCGGGGGCCTCGCGGGGGGAGCCGGGAACGGTCGGGGCGCGGCGAGCGCCCTGGGAGCGGGTTGGGGCGGTGCCGCGGGCAGCGCGGGGACGCTGGGCACCGCCGGCGCGGCCGCGGGGGCTTGCTCCGGAGGCTCGGCCGGCCTCGGCTCGCTCTCCACCGGGGTGGGGGTGGCGGGGCCGCCGGAGAGCACCGCGACGAGCCCGCCCACGACGACGAGGCAACCCAGGGCGGCGGCGGCGACGACGAGCCAGCGCCGCCGCCTCTCGCCGTCCGGGAGCGCCAGGCGCTCGGAGAAGGTGATGGAGACCTCGTCGTCGAGCGCCGGCGGGAGGGAGAGCGACTCGGTCTCGATGCTGCCGCTCGAGAGCGGGCGGGCCTGGTCGACGTCGAGGAGCAGGCCCTGGCCGGCGGCGTCCGGGTCGAAGGCCTGCCGGGGCGCCGGGGGTTCGGAGGCACTCGGGCGCATCGGAGGCGGAGGCGGGAGAGCATGCCAGGGGGACGGGGAGGGGCTCTGGCGGGCGGGCTCGGCCCCGGAGGCCCGCATCCCCGGCGTCGCCGAGCGCGATCTGGCCGGCGGCTCCCTGGCCGGGAGCTGGTACTTTCCGTGAAAATCGGCGAACGGGTCGTCCCGCGCGGGTGCGGTGGCACCGTTCCGCACACCGCCCGACACGTCTGGCCCTTTCACCACGATGGTGTGGCCGCACCTACACCCGATGGCGTAAATGCGCCCCCGCACCGGTTCGTCGGTACTGGCGTAACGCTTTCCGCAGCGGCTGCAGGTGAATCGCACCTTCGGATGGTAGAGGGCTAGCGCCACGCAGGGCAAGCCCCGTCGCCCGGCGTCGGGCTTCCGGGCGATATCGCGACCCCCCGAAGGGGCAATTCACGAACCGTCACTTCTTCCGGAACAGGGCCTCGAGCGCGTCACGCGGCTCCTCCGCCGGGCGCGGAGCCTCGCCGAAGAGGGCGCCCAGCTCGTCGCGGGCCTTCTGCGACGAGGTGCGGCGCCGTGAAGCGCCGTCGCCGAGCTGGAAGAGGTCGCAGGCGTTGGCGGCGCTCTTGTCCACCACGTGTTCGGCGTGCGGCTCACGGCACTGGTGCGCGGCCGACTCGTCGTAGTGCCGGCAGTTGAAGCAGGTGTGGAGGTCGGTGTCGCACTCCGGACAGGAGGTGCGGCGGCCGACCGGGACGTCGAGGCGCAGGACCCCGCCGCAGCCGAAGCAGGTGGTGGCCATGAGCGCTATCATGGCTCGGGGAGCCCCCGGATGAAAGACCCGATCCCGTTCGGAACGTACCTGCTCCTCGATCGCGTCGACGTGGGCGGGATGGCCGAGGTCTTCCTGGCCCGCGCCCCGGGCGGAGGGACCTGCGCGGTGAAGCGGCTGCTGCCCGGCCTGGGCGACGACCCCGATTTCGTGGCCATGTTCCTCGAGGAGGCGCGCCTCACTGCCCGGCTCTCGCACCCGGGGATCGTGGCGGTGCACGACCTCGGCTGCGCCGGCGGCAGCTACTACATCGCCATGGAGTACGTCCCGGGCGCCGACCTGGGCGCGGTGCTGTCGCGCCTGCGCGCCCGCGGGCAGAGGATGCCCGTCGCGGTCGCGGCGGAGGTGGCGCGGGAGGTGGCGCTCGCCCTCGACTACGTCCACCGGCAGGTCGATCGACCCGGGCACCTCCTCGGGATCGTGCACCGCGACGTCTCCCCTCAAAACGTGCTCCTCTCCTTCGCCGGCGGGGTGAAGCTCATCGACTTCGGCATCGCCCGGGCCGTGCCGGAGGACGGGGGCGGCGAGGGGACCCTCACCGGCAAGGTGAGCTACATGAGCCCGGAGCGAGCCCGGGGGCTTCCGGGGGACCGCCGCTCGGACATCTTCGCGCTCGGGGCCGTCCTCCACGAGATGCTCGCCGGCGTGCGCCTCTTCCGCGGCGAGACGGGGCTCGAGGTGCTCGGCCAGGTCCGGAGGGCGGAGGTATCTCCCCCCTCGCTCGGCAACCCGGAGGTGGGCGAGCCGCTCGACCGCGCGGTGATGCGGGCGCTGGCGCGCGAGCCGGAGGCGCGCTTCGCCTGGGCCTCGGAGCTCGCGGCCGCGCTCGCGCCCTACTGTCCGCCGGCCGGTCCGGCGGCGCTCGCCGGCTTCCTGGCGCGCGCGCTCCCCGAGGAGCTCGCGCGCGAAGTCCAGAGGGAGGGCGGGGGCTCGGGGAGGCCTCGCTAGGCCTGCAGGAGCGGGTGGCCGGCGGCGGGCAGCCCCGGGGGCTGCTCGGCGAGGTCGGCAGAGAGGACCGCCACCGTCTCGACGTCGAGGCGGATCCGGTCCCATTCCTCCTCGGAGATCTCGAGGAAGGCGTCCACCACCGCCGGGTCGAACTGGCTGCCCCGGCACCGGACCACCTCGTTGCGGGCGTCGAGGTAGCCGCGCGCGCGGCGGTAGGGGCGGTCGCTGGTGATGGCGTCGAGGGCGTCCACCACGTGGAACACGCGGGCGCCGATGCCGATGGCCTCCCCGCGCAGGCCGAAGGGGTAGCCGGTGCCGTCCCACTTCTCCTGGTGCTGGAGGACGATGAGGGAAGCCGGTCGGAGGTAGTCGACGCGCTGGAGGAGCTGCCAGCCGAGCTCGGGATGGCGCTTCATCTCCAGCCACTCGTTGGGGTCGAGCGGCCCGGGCTTCAGGAGCACCCGGTCGCGGACGCCGATCTTCCCGATGTCGTGCAGGAGCGCTCCGTGCTCGATGGTGGTGAGGTCCGGCTCGCCCACGCCCAGCTGCTGCGCCAGGCGGCGGGAGTAGAGCGAAACCCGGCGGGAGTGCCACTGCGTCTCGGCATCGCGATAGTCGAGGGCGGCGATGAGGCCCTCGAGGAGCGCCTGGGTCCGGTCCCGGACCATCTCCTCCAGCCGGGTGTTGATCTCGCGCAGCCGCTCGTTCTGGCGCTGCACCTCCCCGGTGAGCCGCTCGTTCTCCCATCGCAGCCGGGAAGCCTCCGAGGCCTGCGCGATGTCGGTGAGGAGCTCCTGCTGGTGCCAGGGCTTGGCGATGATGCGGTAGACCTCGCCGGAGTTCACCGCCTGCAACGCCACCTTGAAGTCCTCGGCGGCGGTACACAGGATGCGCGCCGCGAGCGGCATGCGGGCCCGCGTCTGCTTCAGGAAGGTGATGCCGTCCATCCCCGGCATCATGTAGTCGGAGATGATGACGGTGGGCCGGTCGGTGTCGAGGTGGCTGAGCGCCTGTTCCGGGGAGAGGTAAGCGCGGACCTCGAAGCCGGCCCCCTCCAGGACGCGGCCGAGGGCCCGCAGGATGAGCTCGTCGTCGTCGACGATGAGGACTCGCTCGGCGGTCAGAGATGGAATGCCAGGCCTCCGGAAGGGCGGGTACCCCTCCGTATGATACCCGGCCGGCCGCCGGCCGCCATCCCGCTACGGGCGGGACGGGCGGGACGGCCGCAGCCCGGGAGGCGCCCGGCGGGGTTCAGAAGCTGTTCAGGAACTCCTCGTTGCTCTCGAACTCGGAAAGCTTCTTCAGGAGGCGCTCCATCGCCTCCACCGGCTTCAGCGAGGCGAGTGCGGCGCGCAGCTTGCGGATCTTCTCGATCTCCTTCGGCGAGAAGAGCTTCTCCTCCTTGCGCGTGCCGGAGGCGCCGATGTCGATGGCCGGGAAGATGCGGCGCTCCGCAAGCTGGCGCGAGAGGACCACCTCCATGTTGCCGGTGCCCTTGAACTCCTCGAAGATCACCTCGTCCATGCGGCTGCCGGTGTCGATGAGGGCGGTGCCGATGATGGTGAGGGAGCCGCCCTCCTCTGCCTTGCGCGCCGCGCCGAAGAGCCGCTTGGGGCGCTCCAGGGCCCGGCTGTCCACGCCCCCGGTGAGGGTGCGGCCGGAGGACTCGATCTCGCGGTTGTAGGCGCGGGCGAGCCGGGTGATGGAGTCGAGGAGGATGACCACGTCCTTGCCGCCCTCCACCAGTCGCCGCGAGCGCTCCATCGCCATCTCGGCGGCGTGGATGTGCTCCTCCGCCGGGCGGTCGTTGGAGGAGCCGACGACCTCCCCCTTGACGTTGCGCCGCATGTCGGTGAGCTCCTCGGGCCGCTCGTCGACGAGCAGCACGATGAGGTGCACGTCCGGCCGGTTGGCGTGGATCGCCTGCGCGATCCGCTGCAGCATGATGGTCTTGCCGGCCTTGGGCGGCGAGGTGATGAGGCTGCGCGCGCCCAAGCCGATGGGGGCGATGAGGTCGAGGACGCGGCCCACCATCTCGTCCGGGCGCGTCTCCATGACGAGCTTCTCGGTCGGGTCGGTGGCGGTGAGGTTGGTGAACGCCGTGCGGCGCACCACCGCGAGCGGGTCGGTGCCCTCGAGCTGGTCCACCCGCTGGAGCACCCGCTTCATGCCCCGCACCGCCGCCTGGCCCTTGAGGAGGTGGCCGGGCTGCATGTGCATGCGGTCGATGAGCCAGCGGGGGACCTCGACGTCGAAGTTCTGGGGGATGTAGCTGCGCTTCGGGTCGCGCAGCCAGCCCTGTCCCTTGCCCTCGAAGTCGAGGACGCCCTCGACCTCCTCCAGGACCTCCGGCTGCCCTTGCGGCTGCGGCTGCGGCGCGGCCGCGGCCATGCCGGCACCGTTCGCGACCGGCGCGCCCTGGCCGTTCCCCATCGGCCCCGGCGAGCCCGGTTGTCCCTGGCCCCCGCGCCCGCGCCGGCCGCGGCGGCGCCGCCGGCGCCGAGCGCTCTGCCCGGGCTGCTGGCCCTGGGCGGCGTCGGCGGAAGCCGGGGGCTGCGCCTCGCCGCCGGAAGGCTGGGGGTCGTTCGTCGGAGGTCGCGCCTGGGGGGGACTCGCGTCGCCGCCCGAGACCGGGGTCTGCTCGTTTTCCGTCATGCAGTACCTGCGCAGCCACGGGATCGCTCACCGCGGCTGTCCCTCGCCGTGTGCTCACCGGGTGCCCGGAAGGAACCGAATAGGATCTTCGCGAGCTTCCCGCCCCGACCCACTCACCTGCGCGCCGAGCCCAACGCCCGACGACCAGCAGGGAGCCAACCGGGTTTCCCACCCCGCCGCGCCGAGGCGCTGACGCGAGGTGTGACGGAAACCCTTGTAACAGAATCCGGGCTTGAGCGAAAGCAAATCTCGCGGGTCGTCCGGATCCCGACCTCAGGGGGGTGCGGCCCCGTTCACCCACTCCACCGGGAGCGCCAGGACCGTCCCCATCTCCCCGAGGAGCGCCGCCGCCTGGATCTCGGGAACCCGGGCGAGCGCCGACTGCAGCGGGGAGGCTTCCGGCTCGAACGCCCGCCCCACGTTGCCGAGGAGGCCGGACTGCCGCTCCAGGCGTCGGACCTCGACCTCCTCGTCGGCGGGGAGGCCGGCGAGCTCCTTCGCCAGGCGAACCGCGTCCTCGAGGCCGCCGAGCCGGTCCACGAGCTTGCGCTCGAGCGCTTGCTCGCCGGTCCAGACCCGCCCCTGGGCCACCCGCTCCACCTCGTCCCGCGGCAGACCGCGCGACTCGGACACCTTGGCGACGAACTGATCGTAGAAGGCCCGCAGTTGGCGCTCCACTAGCTTGCGTTCCTCCGCGCTCCAGGGCTTGACGAAGGAGTCGATGCGGGCGTTCTGGCCGCGCTGGTCCGACCAGGTGCTCACCCCGATCTTGTCGAGAAGGCCCGAGACGTCGGGCTTGAGGGCGAAGACGCCCACCGAGCCGGTGAGCGTCGCCGGCTCCGCCAGGATGGCGCTCGCCGGAAGGGAGACGAGGTACCCGCCGCTCGCGGCCACGTCGGCCATGGAGGCCACCACCGGCTTGCCTGCCCGGCGGGCCTCGAGGGCGGCGCGCCAGATGAGGTCGGAGGCGAAGCCGTCGCCGCCTGGAGAATCGACCCGGAGCACGATGGCCTTGGCCCGCGGATCGGAGGCCGCCTCGTGGATGAGTTGCACCACCGTGTCGGCGCCGGCTACCGGGGTGCCGGTGAAAGGCTCGCGCCGGCTCGCCCCTGGGGCGATGGCCCCCTCGATGGGGACGACGGCCAGGTAGGGCCGCGGCCCCCAGCGGTCGCCAGCGCGGCGCGCGCTCTCATCCAGGTGGTCGGTGACCGCTCCGCCGCGGGCGAGCGCCACCGCGCGCGCCTCCACCTCGTCCGGCCAGAGGACGCCGTCGAGGAGGGAGGCGCTGCGCGCCTCCTCGCTCGTGAAGACGCCCGCGTCGACGAGCTCCCGGACCCGCGTCTTGGGGAGCCTCCTCGCCTCGGCGATGTCGTCGACGAGGAGCGCGAAGCGGGCGTCGAGCAGCGACGCCGAGACCTCCCGCTGCGCGTCGCTCGGGGCCGAGCGGGTGAGCGCGTCCGGGGCGTTCTTGAACCTTCCGATCGCCACCGCCTCGAAGGCGATCCCCAGCTTGCCGAGGCCGTCCTTGAGGAAGAAGGCGGTCTGGCCGAAGCCGTTCGCGACGATGACCGATCCGGGAGCGGCGTAGACCTCGGTGGCGGCGCAGGCGAGCCAGTAGGACTTGCTTCCGCCCAGGGCCGAGACGAAGGCCACCACCGGCTTGCGCTCCGCGATGTGGCGCACCGCCCCTCGCAGCTCCTCCGTCCGCCCCAGGCCGACGGGGAGGCTGCCCACCTTCAGGATGATGGCGGCGACGGACGGGTCCTCCTCGATCCGGCGCAGGCGGTTCAGGAGCGCGCCGTACCGGTCCCGCCGGGCGCCGAGGATGGACTCGATGGGGGACGGCGGCTCGAGGAGCGCCTGCACGTCGACGATCTCCACCTTCTTGAAGAGGTCGCGGGAGCGGTACCGTTCCGACGACACCCGGAGCCCGTAGAGCATGCCGGAGCCGTCCTGGACGTGGGAGTCGAAGAGCTGCCCTGCCACCGTGACGCCCAGGTGAGGAAGGTTCCAGGTGAGGGCAAGTTGCACCGCCTGGGCTCCCTGGGCCTCGGGCAAGCCGGAGCGCAGCGGGAAGAGGTACTGCGCCTGGAGCACGAGGCCGAAGGGGGCGGCGAAGGAGGCGCTCGCGGCCCCCTGCTGCAGCCCGAAGACACCGCGGCCCCCGTCGTTGGCGTAGACGTCCGCGGAAAGGGTGAGCCAGTCCACCGGCCGCCCGGCGACCCCGAAGTTGTAGCGCACCGGCACCGCCTGCCCGGCGATGCGGCCGGCGAAGCCCAGCATGGAGGCGCCAAGGGAGAGGAACCGCGCCGGGCGGACCGTGAGCCCGAGGTCCATGTCGAAGAGCTCGCCCAGGGGAGCGTACGGGGACGAGTAGAAGTTGAAGCCGTACCCCACCCCCACCACCTCGCCCAGGCCGAGGGCGAGGGCGAGCTCCGTCTTCAGATAGCGGGGGCCGCTCGCCGGGCTCATCCACTCGAGCGCGAGCGCCGGCACGAAGGGCCCGAGCGGGACTGCGCCATAGAGCCCGTTTCCGATGAGGCTGCCCGCCTGCCCGTCCTGGAAGAAGTACTGGAGGGTCGCTCCGCCCAGGAACCCCAGCCCGCCGGGGTTGATGGAGACCGCGGTGGGTTCGTCCGCACCGGCGACGGTGTTCGGGACGGCGAGGCCCACCGGGATGCCGGAGGCGAGGTCGGAGGTGAGCACCGCCTGCCCTCGCGCCGCGCCCGCCGAGAGCGCGAGCGCCAGGGCGAAGGCGAGGCGGGCGCGGTCCAGGCGGACGGGCTGGCGCACGGGAGGCGGCACTCTTCCTACTAGGGTTCGTTCCCCGCGTCTTCGACCGTGCGGATGTCCGCCTCGGCGAGGGGCACCACCGCGCCCTTGCGGTGCTGCTCGAACACCTGGAAGAGCAGCTCCTTGTGGGGGCGCACCTTTCCGATGGGGCACCGCTCCCAGTCCTTCAAGGGTTCGTCGCAGTAGCCCATGCGACGATCGCCGCATTTCGGCTGGAGCTGGCCGCCGATCTCCGGCACCGCCTTCACCACCTCGCGGCGCATGAGCGCCACCATGTGGCGAATCTCCCACTGCGCCCGCCAGCAGAGGCGCAGGTCGGCGATGTGCAAGAGCTCGGTGAAGTTCACCATCACCTGGAAGTTGGTGGGGGTGGCGTTGGGGAGGACGAAGCGCGCGTCCTCCGCCGGGATCCCGGCGTCCAGGGCGCGGCGGTAGACCCGGGTGATCTCTCCCATCAGCCGATCGTACTCGTCCCCGAGCCCGTTCCGATCCCAGGTCTTGGGGCGCACGTAGTCGAGCCGGTCCTCCTTGTACTTCACGTAGCGCTGGGACTGCTGCTCGAAGCTGATGCCGATGCGGTGGCGCACGAACTGGTGCGAGAGCGATCGGGACACCCCGCCGATGCCGAACCAGAACACCACCTGCTCGAGCGGCGAGGCGTGGCCGGTTTTCAGCCGTTCGGCGATGAACTCCCGGATCTTCTCCTTGGAGATCGTCCCGTCCTGGATCTCGGACCAGACCTCGGCCGGGGTCTTCGGGCTGTAACAGGTCCGGTAGGCGGCGTAGAGCTTGACGAGGGGATCGCGGGCCCAGTCGATGAGGATGACCTCGAGCGCCATGCCGCCCCGATAGCACCTTCCTCGGTCCGGGAACAGGGGCCAGTGCGGGGCGCGCCGCGAGCCGGCCGCGGTTATAACGGACCGCGGATGCCGCTCGATCGGCGGCCGCGAAAGGAGAAGCTGGCAGGGGACCGGCGCCGCCGCCCCGCGCCAGCGCGCCAGCGATGGCCGAGCCCACCGGGAAGCCGCCCTCCGCGAGCCGGGTGGAGATGACGGAGCTCGTCATGCCCACCGACGCCAACAACCTCGGGTCTGCCTTCGGCGGCCGGATCGTCCAGTGGATGGACCTCGCCGGCGCGGTCGCCGCCCGCCGGCATGCGCGTATGCCGGCGGTCACCGTCGCCATCGACCAGCTCACCTTCCTCGCCCCGGTGCGACTCGCGCACGTGGCCGTTCTCTCCGCCCAGGTGAACGCCGTGTTCGGCACCTCGATGGAGGTGGAGGTCGAGGTGTTCGACGAGGACCCGGAGACCGGGGAGCGGCGCCGCTGCTGCGACGCCTTCTTCACCTTCGTGGCGCTGGGGCCGGACCGAAGGCCGGCCCGGGTGGCCCCGCTGGTGCTCGAGGGCGAGGAGGAGGTGGCGCGGGAGCGCGAGGCCCACCACCGCCGGGCTCGCCGCCTCGAGTCCCGTCCCACCCGGAGCCGGCCATGAAGGGGCGACTCGGGCTCCCGGCCGCAGCGCTCGCGGCGCTCCAGCTCGCCGCCTGCCGGAGGGACGCGCCGGCGCCTCCGCCTCCGGGCCCGGGGCCGGACGCGAGGGACGTCGCCGTGGAGAGCCGGCCCGCCGGGGCGGAGGTCCTCGTCCGGGGCGCCCCGCGCTGCCGGACCCCCTGCACCTTCCGCCTCGACCCCGGGCGGTATCGCCTCGTCCTGCGGCTCCACGGATACATGCCGTGGGAGGAAGAACTGTGGGTGAAGGAGGGGAGCAACGAGCGGGTGGAAGCCTCGCTCGTCGCCTCGCATTGAGCGGGCCAGCGAGATTCCCTCGCCGGCGGCGCGACCATGAACGGGGGACAACGGTCCCCCCGGCTTCCCGGTATGGATGACGGTATGCCTGGTTCCACAGGTCCCCTGGCATTTTCCAACGACTCGGCCGGTTCCGCGCCGGAGCGCGACGTGGCGCTCGACCCTGCCGAGTTCGCCGGGGCGCTGGATGCGGAACTGGTGAGGGCGCTCGCCCACCTGGGCGAGATCTCCGCCGGTGCGCCTCGCGAGGACGCGAAGGTCGTCGACCTGTTGGTGGCGGCGCTGAAGGACGAGCTCGAGGCGGCGGAGATCGCCGCCATCTGGATGGCAGCCGAGTCGGACCTGGAGCTGAAGCTCGGTCTGGCCCGCCAGGTGGGGGACGAGGCGAGGCACTTCCGGCTCCTCTCCGACCGTCTGCGCCAGATCGGGATCGACCCCGACGGCCTCGACCCGCGCGGGCGGGGGTACAGCCACACCTTCCGCTACCTGAAGGGGCTGCAGACCCCGGCGGAGCGGCTCGCCGCCAACGCGACGCGGGAGGCGCTCACCCGCATGAGGAACGCCCGGGTGGCGGCGCTGTTCGCGGCGCGGGGGGACGAGGAGTCGGCCCGACTCTATCGCGAGGTCATCGGACCCGACGAGGCCTGGCACCTCGATTTCGCCCGGCGCATGCTGCCGCGCTACGCCCTCACCGTCGAGGACCAGGAGCGGGCGCGCCTGGCGATGGCGCGCACCCTCCAGCTCGCCGACGATCAACCGGAGGGGGCGCGCGCGAAGGCCGGCCCGGCCGAGCCCGCGGGCGCGGGGCGGCCCGCTACCCCGGGCTCGGCGCCGGCGGGAGGGAGCGCAACGTGAGCAGGGCCACCTCGGGCGGGGCGTTCACTCGCAGGGGGAGGCCGACGTTGCCGACGCCGCGGTTCACGTAGAGCTGCACCTGCCCGAGGTGATAGAGCCCGGCCTGGTAGGGCTCGTGGGCGAGCCAGCGGAGCGCGGGCATGAGGAGCGGGATGTTCACCTGTCCCCCGTGGGTGTGGCCGGAGAGGACGAGCAGGGGCTCGTCGAAGGGCTGAAGCATCTCGGCCGTCCGGGGAACGTGGGCAAGGTAGAGGCGCGAACCGCGCGCCGCCCCCGCCACCGCGTGGAGCGGATCGGCGCTGCGGCTGCAGAGGTCGTCGATCCCCACCACGGTGAAGGGTGCACCTCGCAAGGTGAGCGTGGTGTTTTCGTTCTCCAGCACGCCGTAGCCCAGGTGCTCGAGGGCGGCCCCGGCTCCGCGCGGATCCACCCAGCGATCGTGGTTCCCGAGCGTGGCGAAGGCGGGCCCCTCGATCCCGCCGAGCTGCTCGAGGATGAGGCCGACGCCCTTTCGGTCCCGGGTGAGGTAGTCGCCGGTCAGGGCCACGAGGTCGGGCCGAAAGCCGTTCGCCTCCGCCACCGCCGCGCGGATGCGCTCGACCGGTGTGAGCGAGCCCACGTGGATGTCGGAGAGGTGGGCGACGCGCAGGCCGTCGTGAGCCGGGTCGAGGCCCGGCAGCGGGATCTCGTGGCGCTCCAGGTGGATGAGCTCGTCGGAGGCGAGCGCCGGAGCCGCGGCGGCCGCGCCGGCGGCCGCCGCACCCTTTAGGAAATCGCGCCGACCCCACTTCGCCATGCCATCTCTTACCGCCGTCACCTCCGGCGTATTCCGGGACGCGCCTGGGAGCGCTCGCTTGACAGTGACGCGGACCGCGAATATCGGAGCCCATTCCGCACTCGCAAGGAGGAACGAAGATGGTGACGGTGCTCCAGAAGGCGCCTGACTTCCGCGCCCCGGCGGTGTCGGGAAAGGGCGAGGTCCGGGAGATCGGTCTCTCCGATTTCGCCGACAAATGGGTGGTGCTCTTCTTCTACCCGCTCGATTTCACGGTGGTCTGCCCGACCGAGATCCTGGAGTTCTCGAAGCGCGTGCGCGAGTTCGACGCCTTGGGAGCCCATGTGCTCGCGTGTTCCGTCGACTCGCAGCACTCGCACAAGGCCTGGATCGAGAAGGGGCTCGGGGAGCTCCACATCCCGCTCGTCTCCGACATCACGAAGACCATCGCGCGGAGCTACGGTGCCTTGCTCGAGGACAAGGGCTTCGCCACCCGCGCCACCTACATCATCGACCCGAAGGGAGTGGTGCAGTACGCCTGCTACCACAACACCGCCGTGGGGCGATCGGTCTCGGAGGTGTTGCGCGTGCTGGAGGCGCTCCAGACAGGCGACAAGTGCCCGGTGGAGTGGCGCCCGGGGAGCAAGACGCTGGGGCGGTGACGGCGCGCCGGAGGCCGCCCTCCGGCGCCCGCTACTTCCCGAGCAGGGAAGGGGCAGGGACGCCCAAGGCCTTGGCCATCTTCTCGATCGTCTCGAGGGGCGGCGAGCGCTGGCCCCGCTCGAGCATCGACACGTAGGAGACCGAGATGCCGACCTTGTCGGCGAGCGCCTTCTGGGAGAGCTTCTTCTTTTCCCGGAGCCGGCGAACGTTCGAGGCGAACCTAGCGAGCAGATCCATACGTATTGTGTAACAACGCCGAGAGGGATGGCGCAGGGCCCCTTTGGGGTCTCGCTCCGGAGGGGTTATCCAGGGGTGGCGTCGGGCGCACGCGCAGTCGCGCGCGGCCTTCCGCTGAGGGTGAGCGGCGACGCGACCCCGGCGCGGCGGGCGCCGAGGAGCGCCTGCACCGGGAAGCGATCCGGGAAGCGATCGCGGAGTTCGCGGGGCGCTGTGGCGCGAAGGGTCCGCCGGCCGCGCGCGAGTGGAAATCCCCCGGTTCCCCTTCGCGGCGGCGGGGCAGCCGGCGCGGCCGGTCGTTGACGCGAGCCTGCGGCATCCGATAGAACCCTGACGCCGACGGCACCGTCGCCAAGTGGTAAGGCCCGGGTCTGCAAAACCCGTATTCCCCGGTTCGAATCCGGGCGGTGCCTCCAATTCTCGCGCCCGCGGTTCGGAGCCCCTCCTTCGGGGAGGCCTCCGCCCGGCGGTGCGCAGCCCGGCAGTCCTCTCCCCGGCGAGCCTGCCAGGGCCCCGCTCTTGCGGGCGAGGTTGTTTGCCGAGGGAGAAAGGCCCTATCGCGCCCGGGCGGCGCTTAAGGGCGACTCGCACTATCTGTGGACGTAGGTGCGTGTCCCACGTTCACGGGAGCCCTGCCCATGGGGTTGTCGTTCACCCGGATGGATGCTCCCATGTCGCCAACTCGAGCGAGGCGGATCCGCTCGGCGGATTCACGGAGGCGGGGTCTCCCATGACGACGACGGTCGAACGCCTCCGGCGCAGCCGCGACGGGCGCTCGCTTCCCTCCTGGCTCGCGCGCGCCCTATCGGTCGCCGTCGAGATGGTCACCGCTCCGCTCGTGCTCCGCGGCTGCACCCGAGTCGGGAAGCGCGTGCGCGCGGTGGGCGCGCCGCGGATCGAGAACCGTGGGACTCTCGAGATCGGGAACGAGGTCCACTTCTACTCCCGCTGGAACCCCATCTCCCTGGAGTGCGGTCCGGGCGCGAGCCTCGTGATCGGCGACGGCACCCACGTCAACTACGGCAGCTGGATCTCCGCCCGCCGCCTTGTGCGGGTCGGCGCCCGCGTGCAGCTCGGCCAGTACACGGTGATCTCCGACACCGAGTCCCCCGGCGACGGCCCGGAGCTCGCAGAGGCGGTGGAGATCGGCGACGGCGCCTGGCTCGCTGGCCGGGTGACCGTCCGCCCCGGCTCCCGGATCGGAGCCGGCTCGGTCGTCACCGCCGGGAGCGTGGTCGCCGGCGAGATCCCTCCCGGCGTGGTGGCCGGAGGGAACCCGGCGCGCGTGCTGCGCCGCCTCGACGGCCTGCCGGACGCGAAGGTGGCTCCGGCGGCGGAACCCCGGGCGGAGCCCGCCCCCGCGGCGGCGCCGGCGCCGGGCGCGAGCGGCGTGATCGCCGCCGACTTCACCATCGACGACCTGGCGCGGCGTCTCGCCGACCCGGCCGATCCTCCCGTGGTGAACGCGGTCGTGGCTCCCTTCGGGCAGGTGGCGCAGACCATCCTGGCCGGTCCCCCGGCCGGGGCCGCAGACTTCCTCTTCCTCTGGACGCGCCCGGCCCAGGCGGTGCCCTCCTTCGCGAGGGCGCTCGCCGGCGAGCAGGTGGCCGAGGCCGCCGCGCTCGAAGAGGTGGACCGGTTCTGCGACCTCGTCGCGGGCGGGGCGGCTCGCTGGCGAGCGGTCCTCGTCGCCAGCTGGACCCTTCCCCCGCACGAGCGCGGCCTGGGGCTCATCGACGCGCGCCCGGGAGGGGCGAGCCGGCTCCTGGCGGCGATGAACCTGCGCCTCATGGATCGGCTGGCGGGCGCCGGAAACGTCTTCGTCCTCGACGCCTCGCGGTGGGCGGTGGCGGGCGGCGCGCAGGGCCAGAGCCCGAGGGCCTGGTTCATCGGGAAGGTCGCCTTCGCCGGCGCCGCGCTCGCCGAGGCCGCCCAGGACATCAAGGCAGCGCTACGCGGCCTCGCGGGCGGCGCGCGCAAGCTCGTGGTGGTGGACCTCGACGACACGCTCTGGGGGGGGATCGTCGGCGACGTCGGCTGGGAGCAGCTCAAGATCGGCGGCCACGACGCGGTCGGCGAGGCCTTCGTCGCCTTCCAGCAGGGGCTCGCCGCCCTCAAGCGGCGGGGGGTGCTGCTCGCCATCGTTTCGAAGAACGAGGAGTCGGTGGCCCTCGAAGCCATCCGCTCGCATCCCGAGATGGTGCTGCGCCAGGACGATTTCGTGGCCTGGCGCATCAACTGGAACGACAAGGCCCGCAACGTGCAGGAGCTGGTGAGGGAGCTCAACCTTGGCCTCCAGTCGGCGGTGTTCCTCGACGACAACCCGGTGGAGAGAGCCCGGGTGAGGGAGGCGCTGCCAGAGGTGCTCGTGCCGGAGTGGCCCGAGGACAAGATCCTCTACCCGAGCGCGCTCGCCCGGCTCCGCTGCTTCGACGTCCCGGCCCTGAGCCGCGAAGACGCGGACCGCACCCGGCTCTACGCGGAGGAGCGCAAGCGGGAGGCGTTGCGGGATCAGGTCGGCTCTCTCGACGACTGGCTCGCGAGCCTCGCCACCAAGGTCCGGGTCGAGCCCCTCGGCCCGGCGAACCTTTCGCGGGCGGCGCAGCTGCTCAACAAGACGAACCAGATGAACCTCGCCACCCGGCGCCTCACCGAGCAGGAACTCGTCTCCTGGGCGGCGGAGGGGCGGAGGCGGTTCTGGACCGTCTCGGTCTCGGATCGCTTCGGGGATGCGGGCCTCACCGGCATCGTCAGCCTGGAGGCCGACGGCGCGGTCGGCCGCGTGGTGGACTACCTCCTCTCCTGCCGGGTGATGGGACGCAAGGTCGAGGAGACGATGGTGTACGTGGCGGTGGAGACGGCGCGGAGCCTAGGGCTCCGCTCGGTGGAGGCGGCGCTCATCCCGACCGCCAAGAACAAGCCCTGCCTCGGCTTTTGGCACTCGAGCGGGTTCGATTCGCCCTCGCCGAACCTGTTCCGCTGGGACGCCACCGCCGACTATCCGCTGCACCCCGCCATCGGCCTCGAGTGGACGAGGAGCGGTCCGTGAGAGGGGAAGGCCTCCTCGAGCCCCACCTGCGGCCCCGCCTCCTCTGGACCCGCCGCTTCGACCAGCTCGGCCCGGAGGCCGAGGTCTCACGGAAGGCGTGGATCCACAACCGCGGCCGGCTCGTCGCCGGCGCCCGCTTCCGGCTCTCGAGCGTTCCCGTCGAGTCGCACATCGTCGTGGGCCACGGCGGGTCCCTGGAGATCGGAGACGACGTGGTGGTGGGGCACGGGGCGGCGATCGTCGCCCAGCGATCCGTCCGCATCGGGTCCGGCAGCCGGATCGGCCCGTTCTGCGCCATCGCCGACACGGACTTCCACGTGGCCGGGCAGCGGGACCGGAAGCCGGAAGAGAGCCCCATCGACATCGGCCGCGCGGTGCGGCTGGGCGCACGGGTCACCATCCTGCGCGGCGCCGTCATCGGCGACGGAGCGACGGTGGAATCGGGCAGCGTGGTCTCGGGAGCGGTGCCGCCGGGCGCCCGCGCCGGCGGGGTACCGGCGCGCTCCCGCTCGGGCGGCCCGCGCGGCGCCGAGGGAGGCGACGACGTCTCGTCCCGGGTGGCGGCGGCGCTCGCGCGGGCGCTGGGGCTTGCCGAGGCTCCGCCCGCGGAGCGGGAGCGGGAGGCGGTCCCGGGCTGGGACTCCCTCGGCGCGCTCATGGTCCTCCTCGCGCTCGAGGAGGAGTTCGCGGTCACCCTCGACGAGGCCAAGGTCCCGTACGCGAAGTGCGTCGCCGACCTCGCGCGCCTCGTGGAGGCCGCTCTCTAGGTTGGTCGCGGGCGCGGTTTCGCCCCAGTGCCGACCCTCCGAGAGTACCACGAAGGAGTTACATTAGATCTGGCCTATGGCGGCTGAGCAGTCCTTTATAGGATTGCTCTGTGGCTGTTTAACACAGAATTTACAAGTACATATCAGACAGATATTGGAGGGCCTTACCATCAGAACAGGGTATGGGAGTCATTAACCCATCCCATGTGGGTAGCTACCGTAGAGGGTGCTCAGATGTAACCATCCTCTCTACCCGCCCTTGGGAGTCCAACCGCCCAAGGACGCGCACGAACAGCCCATATGCCGACGGCGCTCCGAGCCCTGACCCCGAGACCCGACCCGCTCGCCGTTCTCTTCGTTGCACTCAACGCGATCGACGCGGCCACCACCGCTTATCTCATCGGGCAGGGGGCGACCGAGGTGAACCCGGTGCTCGCTCCCCTGCTGGGCGTCGGCGTCGGGACCTTCGTCACGCTGAAGGTGACGGTGTCCATCCTGCTCGCGGCGCTCCTCGTCCGCTTCACGCCCTGGGCCCTGAAGGCGCTGTGCGTGTCGTTCGTGGGCGTGGTGGCCTGGCAGGTGACGCTCTGCGTGACGTACTGACGCGGCGGCCCGCTCCCTCCCGGCTCCGCCCCTTGAACGGGCCGGGCGCAGGGGTTACCACTCCGGCGTGGGGTGGGAGTGCCAGTACTGCGGCGCCGATCTCGAGGCGGGCGCGCCCCGCACCGAGGAGGGGTTCCTCTACGGGGTCGAGTGCAGCCGCTGCCCCCCGACGCGGAGGCGGTCGCAGGTCCTCGCCCGCGAGAGCCGGGTGGCCGAGCTCGACTGTCCCGACTGTGGCGCCCGGATCGCGCCGGCGGACTCGCACCCGGACGTGCTGGTGGTGAAGGAGATGACCTACCAGATCTGCCCGGACTGCGGCGCGCGCTGCGGGGTCGCCGGGGTGCGGAAGATCCGAGACGTGTCGAACGGGACGATGTGACCCGCGCTACGGCTGGGGCGCGAGCGCGGTGGCGCCCGCATCCCTGCGTCCGAATCGCTCGGCGACGAAGCGCCAGGTCTCGAAGATCGTCTGCTGGGGATCGCGCGGCGAGAAGCCGAGCTCCGCGCGCGCCTTCGATGCGTCCAGGTACCAGTAGGCCTCCGCCATCTCGACCTCGGGGCCGGAAAGTGGGGCATCGCTGTCCCGCCAGGCGTGGTAGCGCTCCAGGAGCCGCGCGCCGGCCACGGCCGCTTGCGAGGGGAGCCGGACCCGCGGGGCCCGCACCCCGGAGAGGCGCTCCAGGCGGCCGAAGAACTCGGCGAAGGTCATGTTGGCGCCGCCGAGGAGGTAGCGCTCCCCCGGCCGGCCGAACTGGAGCGCCCGCGCGAACGCCGCCGCCGCGTCGCGGACGTCGACGAAGGAGAGCCCGCCCGAGGGCATGGACGGGATACGCCGCTCCAGGAACTTGAAGACGAGGTCGGTGGACGTGAGTCCCCTGTCCCCCGGGCCGAGCAGGAGCGATGGGTTCAGGACGACCACCGGCAGCCCCGCCTCCCGGTGGAAGCGAAGTGCCGTCTTCTCCTGGTAGATCTTGGAGAGGTAGTAAGGCCAGCCCGCCACGGTGACGATGGGGTAGTCGTCCGCCTCGGTGGCCGGGCGGGCCTCCCCGGACACGGCGATGGTCCCGGAGCTCGAGGCGAGGACGACCCGCGACACCCCGGCCGCGAGCGCGTCCTCGAGGAGCGTGCGGGTGCCCTCGACGTGGAGCTGGTAGAGCGAGGAGGCGTGGCGGGGGTGGAAGTCCACCTTGCCGGCGAGGTGGTAGAGGGTCTCGACTCCCGAGAGGGCCCGGCGCACCGCCTCCCGGTCCTCGAGCGCCGCCCGGGTCACCTCGGCACCGAGTTCCCGCGCCTCGGCGGCCTCGCCGCGCGCCAGGACCCTCAGCTCGTGCCCCGCCTCGGCGAGGAGCGGCAGGAGCGCGCGCCCCAGGAAGCCGGTGGCGCCGGTGACAAGGACCCTCACGTCTTCTCCTCGGCCGTGCGGGCCTTCGCCGGCTCCGCGGAGCGCGCTGGCTGGGCCACTCCGGAGCTCGGGGGAGGCGGATCGGGTCTGGACGACTCATCAGGGCGCGCCGGGTGCCCCGCCCCGACGGCTCCGCGGACCCGGTCGGCGAGCGATCGAACCGCTTCCTCCATCACAAGCGTCGCGACCTTGTGCGCCTCGCCCTTCGGGAGGTCGGCGGTCTTCCGCCGCAGGTCGTCGACGAGGAGGAGCGGCCCGATGGCCACCCTGAGCTCCGCCGGCCGCGGCAGGAGGGCGCCCTTGGGGAGGGCCGCGTGGGTGCCGTGCAGGTAGACGGGGAGGGTGTCCACGTTGCAGTGGAGGGCGAGGTAGCCCGCGGTGGGCTTGAAGGGGCGCATCTCGCCGTCCGGAGAGCGCGTCCCCTCGGGGAAGATGAGCACGTTGTAGCCCCGGCCCAGCGCCGCGACCGCGGCGCGCAGGCTCTTGCGGATCGAGCCGGAGCGCTCCATGGGGATGAGGTTCGTGAAGTTCTCGAAGTAGGCGCGCTTGAGCGGCGTATCGAAGAAGTAGTCGGCGGCCGCCATGGCGGCGAGCCTCTGGCCCTGCTCTCCCAGCGCGAACTTGACGAGCCCCATGTCGAGGTGGCTCGCGTGGTTCGCCACCACGAGCACGTTGCGTCCCGCCGGGACGTGCACGCCCCCCTCCACCTTGGCCGGGAAGAGCGACCGGTAGAGCGCCTGCTGGGCGACGCCGAGGGCGGCGCGGCCGAACGCCTGGGCGGCCTCCGGCAGGGCGGTGGACTCGGGCGGGCGCGAAGCGCCCTCCTCGCCGGCTCCCCGCTCGAGCCCCTCCCCGCGGGGGACGGATGTTCCCAGGAGGCGGACCAGGTCGCCGGCGGTGTGAGCACCCGGGACCTGCTCCACCGCCTGCGCCGGGACGCCGGCCTCCTCCAGGGCGGCCTGGAGCTCGGTCACCATGAGCGAGTCGAACCCGAGCTCGGCCACGAGCTGCGTGTGGGGAGTCACCCGCTCGCGCGGCCTCTTCGACACCTCCGCCAAGAGGTCGAAGAGCCAACCGTCCGCGCCGCGCCCCGCGGCGCCCCGTGCCCGGCGGCCGCGCTGCGCGGCCGCCTCCAGCCTCTTCAGCTCCTCCACCACCAGGGCCCGCTTCACCTTGCGCGTGGCGGTGCGGGGCAGGGGGAGGTCCACGACGTGCCAGACCTTGGCGCGCTTGTGGAAGGGGAGGGACGCGCTCACGCGGCGCAGGTGCGCTTCGACAAGGCTTCGCGACTCCGCGCCCTTTTCGTCACGGCGAGCGGGCACGACGAGGAGCGCCACCTTCTCGCCCTCGGGGTCCGGGAGGCCGACGGCGGCCAGCTCCTCGATGAGGTCGGGATCGCGGTAGAGCTCCTCCACCTCGTCCGGGAAGACGTTCTTCCCGTTGGCGTCGATGATCACGTCCTTCTTGCGCCCCACGATGGTGAGCCGCCCGCTCTCGTCGAGCCTCCCCAGGTCACCGGTGTGGAGCCAGCCGTCCCGGAGGACCCCTTCGGTCTGGGCCCGATCCACCTCCAGGGCCCCCTCTCCGCCGCGGGAGTAGCCGAGCATGACGTTCGGTCCCCGGGCCAGCACCTCGCCCACGCCCGACTCGTCGGGCTCCAGGATGCGGATCTCCACGCCCGGCAGGGCGCGGCCCACGTGCCCGAGCCGGACCGCGTCCTCGGGGGTGGAGACCGACAGCACCGGCGAGGCCTCGGTGAGGCCGTACCCCTCGTAGAGGTCGAAGCCCATCTCGTGAAACGCCCTCTGCACCTCGGGTGACAGGGCGGAGCCCCCCGACACCAGGATGCGCAGCCGGCCGCCCAGCTTGCGGTGGACGGGCCAGAAGAGGAGCTTGCCGAGGTTCAGGCCGCGCCGGTCGCGCAGGGAGGCGTTGACGCGCCGCAGGATGGCGGCCCCCTGCTCCACGATCCCCGGCGCCGCCGCGAGTTCCTGGGCGATGCGGCGGTGGAGGAGCGACCAGAGCGCCGGGACGCCGACCATGGCGGTGACGCGCCCGCCCTCGAGCGCGTCGCCGATGCGATCGGCGGTGAGCTCGTCGAGGTACTCGATCTCGGCGCCGAGCGAGAGCGGGACGAGCAGGCCGCAGGCGAACTCGAAGGTGTGGTGGAGCGGCAGGACCGACAGCAGGCCGTCGCCCGGCCCCAGCCGGAACACCCCGCTCAGGCGGGCCACCAGGCTGGCGAAGTTGCGGTGGGTGAGCATCACCCCCTTGGGCGTCCCGGTGGTGCCGCTCGTGTAGATGAGGCTGGCGACGTCGTCGGGGGCGGCGGAGCGCACCAGGTCGGCTGCGGGTCCGCCGGCGAGCGCCTCGGGAATGAGGGCCACCCGGGGTGCGAGCCCCGCCGCGGCGAGAGCGCCGTCGAGATCCAAGGCGCGCTCGCGGGCCTCCTCGGAGAGGAGCAGCGCCTTGGCGCCGGAGCTCCGCGCCAGGTTCGCGAGCTCGGCCGCCGAGAGCTGCGGGTCGACCGGCACCGCCACCGCGCCGGCGCGAAGGATGCCGAAGTAGCTGGCGGCCCATTCGGGCCGGTTCTCGCTCGCCAGGAGCACCCGGTCGCCTCGGGCCACGCCGGCGGAGCGCAGGAACAGACCGATGCGCTCCGAAAGCCGGGCGAGCTCGCCGTAGGTGAAGGTCTCCTTGCGCGCCCCGGACATCCGGAGCGCCACCCGGTTGCGGTGCTTCTCGGCGGCGGCTCCCAGGAGCTCGATGAGGTCGCGGTGGGCCTTCACCCCGTGGACCTTCTTCTTCGACTCCTCCTCCAGCCCCGGGAAGACCCACTCCTCGAGCCCCTTCACGTGGATGTCGTTCCAGTACGACCTCCAGTCGAGCTCCTCCGGATCCCAGGGGATGCGAACGCGGTCCTCGGGCGCCAGCCGGTCGTAGAGCTCGCGAATGGCCGCGCAGTGGAAGACGTACTGGTTATCCCACAGGAACGGCATGAACAGCTCGAAGAGCTGACGGGTCCGCTCGAGGCGACTCTGCCACTCGTCGATCTCCTCGGAGAGCCGCCCGGCGATGGCCTGCACCCGGGGGGCGCCCCAGCGCGGGGTGTGCTCGTCGAGCAGCCGCCGCGCGGCGCGGGCGAGCTTCTCCGCCGCCGGCGTGCTCCAGCGCTCGAAGTGATCGCGGTCCACCCGGTAGGGCTCGAGGCGCGACCGCATCAGGTTGACGAGGGGGTTGCCCTCCTGGCGCTCGGCGTAGAGCCGCCGCTGGTAGAGCCCGACGAGCTCGAAGCAACGGTGGACGTAGAACGGGTTCACGTCGCCGGAGGCGAGGTGGTAGACGCGGCCCAACGCTTTCTCGGAGTCCCCGGCGCTCTCCGGCCGCCGCAGCCGTCCACGGTCCACCAGGTCGGCCCCGGCAGCGACGATGCCGGCGGCGACCAGGTCCACCGGCACCACGTCCATGATGGTCTTGCGCCCTCCCGGATAGGCCCGGTGCCCCTTCAGGGACAGGAACACGAGCGGCGCGCTGGTGGTGAACCCCTCGTTCCACCCGGGGAACGGGTAGCGCAGGGCGCTCTCCACGATCGAGGGCCGGACGATGGCCCAGCGGATGTCGCTCCCCGCCACCACCTGCTCGCCGAGCGACTTCGTGTACGTGTAGGTGTTGGGCCAGCCCCAGTGGCGCGCCCGCTCCATCCCCAGCTCCACCAGGCGCTCGCCCACCCAGAGCTTCTTCTCCCGGCCGGCGGCGAGGCGGAGAGCCCTCGCGTCCCCCGGGTCTCGTCCCTCCTGGCGCAGGCGCTCGGCGGCGCGCTCGCGGAAGGTGGACAGGAGGGTGCGGTCCTCGGCCGACGAGCGCACCTGGGCGATCCTCCGCTCGCAGTCGGCGATCTCCTCCTCCAGGTCGAAGCTGGCTGGGTCGAGGGCCCCGCCCTTGGGGCGGGGGACCACGTCCTCGCGCCGGGGGAAGTAGCCGCGGATGGGCTCGTCCTCGAAGACGACGCCGTCGCGGTTGCCGGCGACGAAGCAGGTGGAGACGTGGACGAGCGCGGCTCCCAGCCGCCGGCACAGCCCCACCGCGTGGCCGGGGCCGCGCGCGTTCACCTGCACGGCGAGATCCAGGGAGGGCGCAAAGTCGACGAGCCCGGCGCAGTGGACGACGAGGTCGAGCCCCTCCATGCGTGCCAGATCGCGTTCCGAGAGGCCGAAGAGCGGGTCGGTGACGTCCCCTGCCAGGGGAACGCACTTCTCGCGCAGGAACGAGTCGAAGCCACCCCCCAGCCGCTCTCGCACGGGGTCGAAGGGGCGGCTCGTCGCCACCTTGTCCCAGAACCGCGCCTCCGGACTGCCGCCGTTGCCCGCCCGCACGAGCACGAAGATCCGGCCCACCTGCGGGTAGCGGTCGAGGAGGAGGGAGAGGGTGACCTTGCCGAGGAAGCCGGTGGCCCCGGTGAGGAGCAGGCCACGGCCCGCCAGCGCCTCGCCCACGCGGAGTGGGGGCTTCGGGGCCGGGACCGGGCGCAGCGGCGCCCCGCGCCCGGGTGGCGCCGGCCGGTCGGGCGTCTTGCCGCTCATCCGGCGCTCTGGGTCATGACGATGGGCGGGAAGTGGAGCATGGCGATCTCGGCGCCGCGGCCGTGCGCCACGCGGGCCATGTCCACGGCCTCGGAAAGGGTGCCGGCCGTCTCCCATCCGAGCAGGCGCGGCACGTGCTCGTTGTCGGCCCCCACCACGATGACGCGACCGAGGTGCTGACGCCCGTTCTCGCCCCAGTACCACATGAAGAACGGGTGCGCGCCGTGGTAGGCGTTCCCGGTGCGGTACATGTGCACGTAGGTCGGGTTCTCGGCGAACTCGCGCTCGTACTTCTGCTCCAGCACCACCGCGTCCCGGGTCTCCGGCAGCAAGCGGTGGAAGAACTCGATGTAGCTCGGGTGCTGCACCGGGTCGAACTCGTCGGAGCAAGGGTGGGCGAGGATGAGCGTCCCGCCCTTCTTCACGAGCGGCCGGCCCCGGTAGAAGTTGAAGAAGTAGCCGCAGGCCATCACCTGCACCAGGAGCGGGTTCAGGCACGAGTTCACGTTGTACGGGGAGATGTAGGGCATCCCGTAGACGAGCACGTCCGCCTGGAAGTCGACGTCCACCATGTACTGGCCGTAGCTCGCCTGCAGGATCTTCTGGTGGGTCGGCTCGGTCCGCCCGGCGTGAACGGCGATGACCTCGTAGGGAGCCGGGACCGCCTGGAGGAGCTTGCGGCGCGCCGCCTTGGGGAGCGCCCGCAAGGTGGTCTGCAGGCCCTGCAGCTTCAGGCGGTCCACCTCGGTGAACTCCTCCTCGCGCTTCATCAGGAAACCGAGCGGCCCGTCGAACATGCGGTTGTTGATGGTGGTCTCGATGTGGAAGACGTTGAGCTCCCGGTCGATGAGGCGGCCGATCCGTTCCACGGAGTGGTGCAACGCCGAGTTGGGTGGGTCCATGTAGGACCAGCTCTGCCGGATGGTGCCGGGGCCGTGGTTCGCCTTCACTCCCTCGTAGTTGGTGAGCCCGGTGGCCATCGACTTGTGCCCGCCGTCCATGGGCACGAGGTTCAGGTTGACGTAGATGACCAGGTCCGACTCGGTGGCGCGGCGGTTCAGGATCACCTTCTCGCCGTGCTCTGCCACGCCGAGCGTCACGAGCCCGTCGGGGTCCTCGGCGTCGTGATGGTAGAGCCGGTCCGGCCACCAGGACTCGAAGATCCGGTCCCCCACCATGCGGCGCACCTCGGCGTCCGTCATGCGCCGGTGCAGGGCGATGGCGATGACGAGGTGGACGTCGTCCACCCCCGAGTCGGCGAGCAGCTCCAGCACCACCTCGAGCACCTGCTGGCGCACGTCGGGAGTGCGCATGGGGGGCAAGGGGAGCGAGATGTCATCGATGGCGATCGTCACCTTCATGCCCGGGTGCAACAGGGCGTGCAGCGGGTCGCAGCCCTCCGGGTGGTTGATGGCCGCGCGGATGGCAGCCTTGACGTTGGGTAGCCCGGCCACCGGCGGGTTGGGGAAGATCACCTTGGTCCCGATGGGCAGGTCCTCGACGAGGAAGTCCTCGCCGAAGAACATGAGCCGGGGCGGGGAGTCCCGGTCGGTGACCACCACCTGGTCGGCGGACTCGTAGAACCGGCGGAGCTTGTTCGGCGGTCGCACGGCTCACGCCTCCTGGGTGGAGATGACCGGCCACTCGTAGGCGCGGGCCACGCTCTTCAGGCGCAGGTCCGGGTTCACCGCGGCGGGGTGGCCGACCACCGAGAGCATCGGATAGTCGGAGAAGCTGTCGGAGTAGGCGAAGCTCTGGTCGAGCGCCAGTCCCTGGCGCGTGCAGTAGTCGCGGATGGCGAGCGCCTTGTGGGCCCCCTCCACGATGGGGGGGACGACGCGGCCGGTGGCGAAGCCGTCGACGAAGTGCATGCGGTTGGCGATGAGGTCGTCGGCACCGAGGTGGTCGGCGAGGCGGCGGACGGTGAAGTCGAGCGCGCCGGTGCAAAACACCAGCCGGCACCCGAAGCGGCGCGCCTGGGCGAGGAGCTTCGCCGTTCCGGGAAAGATGGCGGGCCGCAGGACCTTCTCGAAGAGCTCGTCCGCGAGCGTGAAGAGGCGGTCCTCGCTCTGGCCTTCGTAGAACCGGTAGAAGATCTCGTTGAAGGCCTTGCGGTTCGCCTGGTCAGCGGCCCACAGGAGCGGCAGCGAGGCCACCGTCTTCGCCGTCTGCCAGGCTGTCCCGAAGAGCGTCCCCTGGTTCATCGCGTAGAAGCCAAAGGCGTGGACGATGTTCGTCCGCACCAGGGTCCCGTCCACGTCGAAGAAGGCCGCCTTGCGGGTCTCGGCCACGATGGGGCCGGTTTAGTCGAGGCCCCGGGTGAATGTCAAAGAGCGATATGCGAGCGATGTCGCGGCGGTGAAGGGGCGACCCCGGGGGCGTCTCCCGGGGACGCGAGCGAGCGGCTTGGCCCGCTGAACGCCGCGTACCGGACGGGGCGCATACCCGGGTGGCTGGCGGGCCCCTGATCTCGATTGGGTACTGAGAGGATTCAGCCTTCCGAGGGGGCCGTGAACGTCCCGGGTCGGGAGCCATCGGGCTCATCGGGGCCTCGGCGGCGCGCGATCTCGCTCGGAGAGGCCAACGCCCGCCGCGGGCTCGCCTAGATCCAGCCCTTCTCGCGATACCAGAGCGCGGATCGGCTGATGGACTCGCGCAGGCTGGTGCGCGCCTCGAACTCGAGCCGGCGCCGCGCCTTCTCGGTTCGGCAGGTCCACCCGGGAGCCAGGATCTGCTCGGCCAGCTTGCGGTTCATGGGAAGGTGGCGGCGGAGGAGAAGGCTCGCGGCATCCGCCGCCCGACCCGCGGTGCGGAGCAGCCAGGGAGGGACCGTCACCCGGCGCGGCTCGACGCCGAGCGCCCGGGCCGCCTCGCGTTGGAGGCCCTCGAGGTCGGTCCTCTCGTCGCTGGCGAGGAAGAAGGGCTCCCCCACCGCCTCCTCCCTCTCGGCCAGGAGCAGGAAACCCCGGGCGCAGTCCTGGACGTCCACGAAGGACAGCGGGCGCGGAGGTCCGGAGAGCGCCAGGACCACCCTCCGGGCGGCGAGCCGGAAGAAGAGGAGGTTCTCCCGATCTCCGGGGCCGGTGATGCGGGGGGGCCTGGCCACGGTCACCGGGAGCCGGTCGCGGTAGGAGAAGGCGATGCGCTCGGCCTCCGCCTTGGACTCCCCGTACCACTCGACCGGACGGAGAGGCTCCTCCTCCGAGACGCCCGTCGCGGAAGGCCCGGCGGCGGTGATCGACCCCGCCAGGACGAAGCGCTTCATCCCGGGCGCTCCCCTCAGGCACGCCTCGAGCAGCGCCCGGGTCCCCGCCGCATTCACTTTCAGGAAGACATCGCGCTTGGGCGCCCGGCGAATCCCCGCGAGGTGGAAGACGAGGTCGCAGCCCCCGACCGCCGCGGGCAGCGACTCGGGGAGGGTGACGTCGCCGCGGGCCTCCTCGATGCCCAGCCCCGCGAGCGCGCCGAGCGGGCTCTCCGGCCGGACCAACGCCCGCACCTGGTAGCCGCGCTCCAGGAGTTGGCGGACGAGCCACAGGCCGAGAAAGCCGGTGGCTCCGGTGACGAGGGCCCTCATCTCAAGCACCTGCCGCCAATCGCGCCATGCCGGGAATCCTATCAGGCCTCCGGTCCGGGGTTCGCGGCCCGGGCGGGCTGCCAGCCCGCCGCGGTTGGCGGACCCCGCGGCGATCCGGCGATCTATGATGCGCCGATGCGCACCGTGCGCGCGGCCTGCCCGCATGACTGCCCCGATGCTTGCGGGCTCCTCGTCGATGTCGAGGGCGGCCGTGCGCTGTCGGTCCGGGGCGATCCCGCCCATCCGTACAGCCGCGGGACCTTGTGCGCCAAGATGAGCCGCCACGAGCGGACGGTCCACTCCCCCCTGCGCTTGACCGCGCCGCTCCTGCGGGCGGGGGCGAAGGGCCAGGGGAAGTTCCGGCCCGTCTCCTGGGACGACGCCCTCGAACTCGTCGCCGAGCGCTGGAAGGCGATCATCGCCGAGCACGGAGCCGAGGCCATCCTCCCGTACTCCTACGGAGGGACGATGGGCCTCGTGCAGAGGCACGCCGGGCACGCGCTCTTCCACCTCCTCGGAGCCTCCCGCCTCGACCGCACCATCTGCTCCCCCGCCAAGGGCGTCGGGTGGCGTGCGGTCATGGGAGAGACGCTCGGCCCCCACCCCGACGAGGTGCTCTCGAGCGACCTCGTCATCCTCTGGGGAATCAACGCGGTGGCGACGAGCATCCACTTCGCCGAGCGGGCCAAACAGGCGCGCCGCGGCGGCGCCGAGGTCTGGCTGGTAGAGACCTACCGCACCGCCACGGCGCCCGTCGCCGACCGGGTGTTCCTGGTCCGCCCCGGCACCGACGGGGCGCTCGCCCTGGGGATGATGCACGTCCTCGCCCGCGAGGAGCTCGTCGACCGGGATTTCTTGGCGGGGCACGTCCTCGGCTTCGACGAGCTCGCGCGCGAGGTGCTCCCCCGCTTCCCCCCTGGGCGGGTGGCGCGCCTCACCGGGCTCGCACCCGAGGCGGTGGAGGAGATGGCGAAGCGGTACGCCGGGGCACGCGCTCCCTTCATCCGGCTCGGCAGCGGCCTGTCCCGCTACGGGAACGGCGCCATGACCGTCCGGGCGATCGCCTGCCTCCCGGCGGTGGTCGGCGCCTGGGCCGAGCCCGGCGGCGGCCTTCTCTCGAGCAGCGGCGCGGGCCAGGCCTTCGATCTCCGGGTCGTCACCCGCGAGGACCTCCTGCCCCGGGCCACCCGCGTCGTGAACATGAACCGGCTCGGCCACGCCCTGAACGAGCTCGCGGGGCCGCGGGTGATGTCGCTCTACGTCTACCACTCGAACCCGGCGGCGGTGGCTCCCGACCAGCGCGAGGTCCTGCGCGGCCTCGCCCGCGACGATCTCTTCACCGTCGTCCATGAGCGCTTCCTCACCGACACCGCTCGCTGGGCCGACCTGGTGCTCCCGGCGACGAGCGCGCTCGAGCACGCCGACCTCTACGGGAGCTACGGCACCTTCTGTATCCAGAGGGTAGCGCCGGCGATCGCGCCGGTGGGCCAGTCGCGCTCGAACTGGGAGGTCTTCCAGGGCCTCGCGCAGGCGATGGGCCTTCCCCACCCCTTCTACCGCCAGACCGCAGACGACGTAGCGAGGGCCCTCCTGGCGCGGCCGTCCGACCTCCGGGAGGGGATCGACGAGCGGGCGCTCGAGGAGGGGAGGGCAGTCGAGCTGTCTTTGGGGCCCAGGGAGCGGCTGCGATTCCGCACCCCATCGGGAAAGATCGAGATCCGGAACGAGCGCCTCGCCCGCCCCCTGCCCGACTGGCTGCCTCCCCACGGAGAGAGGAGCGAGTTCCCCCTCGCGCTCATGACCGGGGCCTCGGTGTGGGGGCTCAACTCGTCGTTCCGCGAGCGGGACGACCTCTTGCGGCGCGAGGAGGGGATGAGGCTTCTCATGAGCCCCGCGGACGCGGGCTGCCGGGGCCTCTCCGACGGATCCCGCGTGGTCGCCTGGAACGAGGAGGGGGAGGCGGCCTTCGCGCTCGAGGTGACCGAGCGCGTTCCCAGGGGAGTGGTGGTCGCCGAAGGGGTCTTCTGGGCCTCGCAGTCCTCGGGAAGGGGAACGGTGAATGCCCTCACCTCGCAGCGGCTCACCGACGAGGGCGGGGGCAGCACCTTCTACGACAACCGGGTCGACGTCCGGCCCGACCGCGACTCGGGCGAGTCCTCGGCGGGGGCATAAACTCCCCTGTTCCCGGGGCATTGCGAGCGCGCGGTGCGGCGCAGGCGCTCTCTCCCGGGGCGGCCGGGCGGGCTGACACGCGGAGGACGGATGCGGTATAAAGCGGCCTTCCCTCGCCCGGAGCGACGCGGTCCCGTGAGGCACACATCCCGCGCGCTCGAGTGAACCCGATTCGGCCCCTCCTCGAGGAGAGGCCGCTTGCGAACCGCCGACAGGAGAACTTCGCGTGACCAACCCCGTTATCGACGCCTACCTGAAGCACGTGGACGAGCGAAAGGGTCAGGGGATCCCTCCCCGCGCCCTCGACCCGGAGCAGGTGCGCGAGGTGTGCAAGCTCCTGCAGAAGCCACCCAAGGGACAGGAGGAATTCCTGCTCTCGCTGCTTCGCGACCGCGTCTCGCCGGGGGTGGATCCGGCCGCCGAGGTGAAGGCCGAGTTCCTCGCGGAGCTGGTGACGGGCAGGAAGAAGTCCCCGCTCATCTCCAAGAAGGACGCCATCTTCATGCTCGGCACCATGGGGGGCGGGTACAACGTGCCGCCCCTCGTGGCCGCGCTCAAGGTGAAGGCGCTCGCGGACGACGCCGCCAAGGCCCTCTCGGGGCTCACCTACGTCTACGACGCCTTCGACGACGTGGGCGCACTCGCCAAGGCGAAGAACCAGGCGGCGAAGAAGGTGCTCGAGTCGTGGGCCGAGGCGGAGTGGTTCACCTGTCGGCCGGGGGTGCCCGGCCAGGTGAAGGTGAAGATCTTCAAGGTGGACGGGGAGACGAACACCGACGACTTCTCCCCCGCCGGCGACGCCTCGACGCGCCCCGACATCCCGCTCCACGCCCTGGCGATGGGCAAGACCCGCTTCCCCGGCGGGCTGAAGACCATCTCCGAGTTCCGCGCCCAGGGGCACCAGGTGGCCTTCGTCGGGGACGTGGTCGGCACCGGTTCCTCGAGGAAGTCGGCCATCAACTCCGTCCTCTGGCACATCGGGGAGGACATCCCGCACGTACCCAACAAGCGCCGCGGCGGCGTCGTCATCGGCGGCGTGATCGCGCCCATCTTCTTCAACACCGCCGAGGACTCGGGTGCGCTTCCCGTCAAGGCCGACGTCTCGAAGCTCAAGACCGGCGACCTCGTCACCATCGACTTCGAGAAGGGAGAGATCCGCGCCGAATCCGGCGAGGTGCTCTCGAGCTTCGGGCTCAAGCCCGAGAACCTCGGCGACGAGTACCGCGCCGGGGGCCGCATCCCCCTCATCATCGGCCGCGCGGTCACCGACAAGGCTCGCAAGGCGCTGAAAAAGGGCCCGAGCGACGTCTTCATGGTGAAGAAGAACCCCGAGCCGGCGAAGGGGCAGGGATACAGCCTGGCGCAGAAGATGGTGGGGCGCGCCGCCGGTCTCCCCGGGGCTCTTCCCGGCTGGTACGTCGAGCCCAAGATGACGACGGTGGGGAGCCAGGACACGACTGGCCCCATGACGGCGGACGAGCTGAAGGAGCTCGCCTGCCTCCGCTTCCAGGCGCCGATGTTCATGCAGTCGTTCTGCCACACCGCCGCCTACCCGAAGGTGGCGGACGTGAAGATGCACAAGACGCTTCCGCAGTTCGTGGTGGAGCGAGGGGGCGTCTCGCTTCGCCCCGGCGACGGAGTCATCCACAGCTGGCTGAACCGGCTCCTCACCCCCGACACCGTGGGCACGGGTGGAGACAGCCACACCCGCTTCCCCCTCGGGATCAGCTTCCCGGCCGGCTCGGGGCTGGTGGCCTTCGCGGGCGCGATGGGCTTCATGCCCCTCGACATGCCCGAGAGCGTCCTGGTGCGCTTCAAGGGCAAGGTCAACCCGGGCATCACGCTCCGGGACGTGGTGAACGCCATCCCCTACTGGGCCATCAAGCAGGGCCTCCTCACCGTTCCGAAGAAGGGCAAGAAGAACGTCTTCAACGGGCGCATCCTGGAGATGGAGGGGCTGCCGGACCTGACCGTCGAGCAGGCTTTCGAGCTCACTGACGCCGCCGCCGAGCGCAGTGCCGCCGCGGCGACGGTGAAGCTCGGGGAGAAGACGGTCTCCGAGTACCTGCGCTCCAACGTCGCCCTGATGCGAAAGATGATCGCGGACGGCTACCAGGACGCGAAGACCCTGCAATCGCGCATCGACGCCGTGGAGAAGTGGTTGAAGAAGCCGCAGCTCCTGTCGGCCGACCCGAACGCGGAGTACGCGGCGGTGATCGAGATCGACCTGGCCGAGATTACCGAGCCCATCCTGGCGTGCCCGAACGACCCCGACGACGTGAAGCTCTTGAGCGAGGTGGCGGGCACCAAGATCGACGACGTGTTCCTCGGCTCCTGCATGACGAACATCGGCCACTTCCGCGCTGCCGGCGAGATCTGGAAGGGGCAGAAGTTCAACCCGGCGGTGCGCACCTGGATCTGCCCGCCCACCCGGATGGACCAGCAGGAGCTGCGCGACGAGGCCTACTTCCAGGTCTTCAGCCAGATCGGAGCCCGCGTCGAGGTGGCCGGGTGCTCCCTGTGCATGGGGAACCAGGCGCGCGTTCCGAACGCCGCCACCGTGTTCTCGACCTCGACCCGGAACTTCGACGACCGGATGGGGGACGGCGCCAAGGTGTTCCTTGGATCCGCTGAGCTCGGGGCCGTCGCCTCGAACCTGGGCCGGCTGCCGTCGAAGGCGGAGTACTTCGCCGCCTACAACGACAAGATCGCTCCCAAGGCCGACAAGGTCTACCGGTACCTCCAGTTCGACGAGCTCCCCGAGTACAAGGCCGTAGACAAGAAGAAGATCCGGGTCGTCGCTTAGGGAAGGATCGACGCGCGGCGCCGCCGCGGCCGGGGCGGCCCCTGCTCCCGGCTACCGCGGCCCATGGCTCGCGAGCCAGGCCTCGAGGTCGGCCCGCGGCAGGGCCCCGCTTTGGCGGGCGACCTCCCGTCCGTCGCTGAAGAGGACGAACGTCGGGATGGCCCGGATGCCCATCCGGGCCGAGACGTCCGGCTCCTCGTCGCTGTTCACCTTGAGGACCAGGAGCTCTCCGGCCTTCCGCCGCCCCAATTCCGCGAAGGCGGGCGCCGCCGCCCGGCAGGGGCCGCACCAGGGGGCCCAGAAGTCCACGAGCACCGGCACCGGCGAGCTGCGGACGGCGGACTCGAGCGCCGCGGCGTCCACCGGCTGGGGCTCCCCCGAGACCTCGAGGTCCGCCCGGCAGCGGCCGCAGACGGGTGCCGCGCCGGCCGGGACGGCCTGGATTCGGTTCAGGGCGCCGCATCCGGCGCAGCGGAAGGCTCTCACCAAGGCAAGGTAAGGCCGGCCGGGCGTCCGGCAAGCCGGGACGTGGGGCCGGGAAAAAGGCGCCTTGCGCGCTCCGGAGGGGTGGGCTATCCGGCAGCCATGCCCCGCGTGCGCGCCATCGAGATCGTGGAGGACCGGACGGCCTCGTCCCGCTGCGACGAAGGGTTCCTGCACGTCCGCCGCTATCGCGCCCGCAACCGCAGGGTCGACGGCTCCGCCTCCGAGGTCTACCCGATCGACGTCGTCGATCGCCCTTCCCTGGACGCGGTGGCCGTCTGCCTGTGGGCGCGGACCCCGAGGGGGGTGGAGGTGCTCCTGCGTCGGCAGCTGCGCCCGGCCGTGCACTTCCGCAGCGGGCGACCTCGGGCGATGCCCGAACCCGAGCTCCTGCTCTTCGAGGAACTGGTGGCTGGCGTCCTCGAGCCTGGCGAGCGGGGCCTCGAGGCGCTTCGCCGCCGCGCCGCCAGCGAGGTCCTGGAGGAGGCCGGGCTCTCCATCGCGCCGGAACGGTTCGAGCCTCTCGGTGCCGGCTTCTACATGCTGCCCGGGATCATCTCCGAGAAGATCCACCTCCTCGCCGCCGAGGTGGAGCGCGGGGCGGACGGCGCCTCCTTCGACGCGCCCGCCGACGGCGACGGCTCGCCGCTGGAGGAGGGGGCGGTGCTCTCCTGGCGCGGGCTGGGCGAGGCGATCGTCGCCTGCGCGGCGGGCGAGATCGAGGACGCGAAGACCGAGATCGCGCTGCGCCGCCTGCGCGAGCGGATCGCGTAGGCGCGAGCGCCTCAGCTTCCACACGAGAGGAGACGACCATGGCAGCCCGAAGGGCAGGAACCCGCCTCGAGAAGGACACGCTCGGCACGATGGAGGTCCCGGCGAGCGCGCTCTGGGGCGCCCAGACCGCGAGAGCCGTCGAGAACTTCCACATCTCCGGCCTGCGCGAACCCTCGGCGCTGGTGGAGGCGGTGGTGCGCATCAAGCTCGCCGCCGCGAGGGTGAACGCGCGCCTCGGGCTCCTCCCGGCGCGGAAGGCGGCCGCCATCGGGCGCGCCGCCAAGGAGGTGTTGGCGGGGGCACTTCGCGATCAGTTCGTGGTGGACGTCTACCAGGCCGGAGCGGGCACGTCGTTCCACATGAACGTGAACGAGGTGCTGGCGAACCGCGCGGCGGAGATCCTCGGCGGACGGCGAGGCGACCGCAGTGTGGATCCCAACGACGACGTCAACATGGCGCAGTCGACGAACGACGTCATCCCCACCGCCATGCGGCTCGCGGCCCTCGACCTCGCGCCGGCGGTGACCGCTGCCCTGGAGCGGCTTGCCGCCACCTTCGCCCGAAAGGCGCGGGAGTGGGACGACGTCGTCAAGTCCGGGAGGACCCACCTCATGGACGCCACGCCCATCCGGCTCGGCCAGGAGGTGTCGGGGTGGGCAGTGGCCCTGGCGGCCGCGGCGGCTCGCATCCAGGACGCGCTGCCGGAGATGGCCTCCCTGGGGATCGGTGGAACGGCCGTGGGTACCGGGATCAACGCCCACCCCCGCTACCGGTCGATGGTGGTGAAGGAGCTCGCGCGCCTCACCGGAGTCCCGCTCGTCCCGGCGCCGAACCCGTTCTACGCCATGCAGTCCCTGGCGCCCTTCGCGGCGCTCTCGTCGGCACTCCGGACGGCGGCCGTCGAGCTCGTTCGCGTCGGCGCCGACATCCGGCTCCTCGCGTCCGGCCCGGCCACGGGACTGGGCGAGCTCCGGGTGCCGGCGGTCCAGCCCGGCTCCTCCATCATGCCGGGGAAGGTGAACCCGTCGATGGCGGAGATGCTCGCCATGGTCAGCTACCAGGTGATCGGGCTCGACGCCGCCATCGCCGCCGCGTCCTCCGCCGGCCAGCTCGAGCTCAACGTGATGATGCCGCTGGTCGCTTGGGACCTCCTCCACGAGCTCACCATCCTCGCCAATGGCGTCTCCGCCTTCGACGAGAAGCTGGCCCGGGGGCTCGAGGTGGATCGCGATCGCGCCGAGCACTACGCCCACCGCACCGTCAGCCTCGCGACGGCTCTCGCCCCCCGGCTCGGCTACCAGGCGGCCGCCCAGATCGTGAAGGATTCGGTCCGGACCGGCCGGTCCATCGCCGACCTGGCGGTGGAACGGGCCGGGCTCTCCCGGGGGGAGGCGGCGCGGATCCTCGACGTGCGACGGCTGACGAGGCCGGGGCGCGCGTGACATGATGCCGTCGATGTCCTGCCGCTCGCCGCTCCCCCGTTTGTTGCTCGGTGCCCTGGCCTTGGCCCTTCCGGCGGCCGCGCCCGCATCCCCGCGCAGCGCCGGGACGGTGACCGGGACCCTCCGCTACAAGGGATGCCTCACCAACGTCATGGGGGCTACGGTGGCGGTGATCGGGCGCGACCGAGTCGCCACGAGCGACTCCGCCGGGCGCTTCATCGTCCAGCTTCCGGGCGGGTCCTACTCCCTCGTCATCCGCGGCCCGGGCCTCGTGCCCGATCAGCGCGTCGACGACGTCGTCGTCGAGCCCGGCAAGCTCCTCGACCTCCGCGTGGTCGAGGTGTGGCCGGACGAGCGACCGCCTCAGTGCACGCCGGACATCGCTCCGGCGCCAGGCTCCGACACCATCCTCGCCGTCGCCCCCGACGCCCCCGCCGTGGACCTGCCCGGCAGCGCGGTGGCCCCGGCGGTGGCGACCCCGGACCAGGTGCTGCTGCGGGGATCGCCGGGAACGGGGCCGGGCCAGTTCGCAGTGCAGGGGAACCCGGCGCGCGAGGACGAGGACGTGCTCGGGCCGCCCAGCTTCGCGGTCGGGCCGCAGGGGGGGCTCTACGTCCTCGACACGCTCAACGGTCGGGTCCAGCGCTTCGACGCGCACGGTCGGTTCACGGTGGCCTACCCGCTCGCTCGCGGCGCCGGAGACCCGGTGATGGAGTCGGACATCGCCGCGTCCGAGGAAGGCGGGATCTTCGTGTTCACCGAGGGAGACAGCCCCTCGCTCGTGCAATACGACGCGGCCGGGAAGGTGGTCCTGGCCGCCGCCTTGCCGCCGTCGTTCAAGGGCGTGGACCAGGTGATCGCCCTGAGGCAGCGGCCGCTCTTCCTCATGCTGAATGGCCAGACGGTCCGGGGCGAGCTGGGATGGGGCGGGATCCGGTCCGAGGGCCCCTTCCCGGGACTGCCGGCGGGAGGCGTATTCGTCCAGGCCGAGCGCGCCGGGCGTTGGATGGTGGTGCTCCGCTTCCTCGCCGCCGACGGCCGCGTGCGCCGAGCGGTCCACCTGCGATCGACGATCCCGGTGGCGCGCGTCCGCCTGGTGGGCGTTTCCCGCCACGGCGAGGTCATCCTGGCAGTGGACCGGGCCGAGGGGAACGACGACCAGGCCTCGCGGGCCGAGGTGCTGCTCCTCGCGGTGACGCCGCAGGGCCAGCTGGCCGCGGCGGTGGCGGTCCCGCCCGGCGACCGGCGCTGGGAGTTCCGGGAGTTCGCGCTCGCCCCGGACGGGAGCGTGGTGCAGATGCAGTCCGACCTCGCCGAAGTTCGCCTGGTCCGATGGGTGCTCCAGCCGGTGCGGCGCGACTCCTTGGCGGGGGAGGGCATGGTGAAGGGGCGCGTCCTCGACGGCAGCCGGCCGGCCGCGGGGGCCTCGGTGTCCGTGGCGAAGGCGCACCGCAGCGTCGCCACCGCAGGCGACGGGACCTTCGAGGTTCGACTGCCGGCCGGGACCTGGGCGGTGACCTTCCGCCGCCCCGTGGCCGCCGGGCTGGAGGCGCCGCCGTCGGAGCTGAAGGTCGCCGTGGCCGCTGGCGCCACGGTGGACGTGGGTAACGTCTCGCTGAGCCCGGCCCGCGCCGTCCCGCTCCTCGTGCCGGCTCCCGCCGAGCCCTTGCCGTAGGTTCGAGATCCCGGGGACGGGTCTCGGCTAGATTGTTCGACGGTCATGGCCGCTACGCTGCGCTACTTCATGCTGCCCGAGGACGAGCGTTCCTTCCTGCGGGCCGTTGCTCCGCACGGGCTCACCGTGTACCCGGAGACCTTCCCGCCGGGCACGAGCGGCGTTCCCGCCGACGAGGCCGCGCAGGCAACCTTCACCGCGGACGCCTACTACCTCGCCGCCGAGCGCCTCGGGGACGTGGTGGTGCGGCCGCTCGCCCGCGGCCGCGACAAGGGAATGCTGGAGATCGCCGAGGTCCCCTCGCCGGTCTTTCACTTCGAGCGCTCTGTCCGGAACGACGAGGGTGAGCTCGTCGGCGGCCGTCTCTGGGCCGAGCTCGACGTCACCGACGAGCCCGACAGCCGGGGCATCGGCAAGCCGCTCGCCCTGAAACGGATCTTCGAGGAGATCCACCAGTTCTTCCGCAAGTCGTGGAGAAGGAGCGATCCAAAGGGATGGTGGATCGGCCCTAGCGCCGGAGCGCAGGTCCGGGGAGGCCGGCTCGTCCTGCGGGAGCCCGGCCACAAGGGGCGGGAGGTCGGCGTGTGGCGCTGACGGTATGGAAGGCGCGGCGCCCGTTCGTTGACTTCGGCCCAGCTCGGGGCTACAGGGAAACCTTGACTGTGAAGGGACTTGCAAGTTACAAGGCCGCCCTCGCGGCGCTCGCTCTCGTCCTGCCTTCGGGGGGGCGAGCCGACAGGGTCGCGGGCGCTGTCGTGCCCGACGGGGCAAAGCCCGTGGCGGAGAACCGCTACCGGCTGGAGAGGTCGTACGAGGAGACCCTCAAGTTCTACAAGTCGGTCTACCCGCCCGCGAGGTACCCGACGAAGAGCGTGGCCAACCTTCCCGGCGTCCGCGCGGTGCACATCGACAATCCGGAGGCGCGGCCGGGGAGCTGGGAAGGGCTGAACATCTACGAGGCGCACGGCGAGACCAAGGTCTTCGTCCTCGTCTCGCCGGCGGGAGGGAGAAAGGGTCCCGGGAGGTAGGGGCCAGCAGAACCTTGGGGGATCGTCTAACGGCAGGACGCCAGACTCTGGATCTGGCTATCTAGGTTCGAATCCTAGTCCCCCAGCCAATCTTCGGTGGTGCGCGGGCGTTGACTTCCAGAAGGCCCGCGCGTAGGAGAAGAAGAGTTCGTGGCCCCTTCGTCTAGCGGTTAGGACGTCGGCCTCTCACGTCGAAAACATGGGTTCAAGTCCCGTAGGGGTCACCAGTCGTGCCCCGCCCAAGGTGAGATTGGGCGGGGCTTTTTTCTGACCCCAGTTCTCCTCTGGTGAAACCCCGGGGCCTGTCTCCAGGATGTCTCCACGCTCCAGGAGGCGGATCGCGGCCTCCTTGTGCTTCGGCGTGAGGTGAAGGTACCGCATCGTCGTGGTGAGGTCGGCATGACCCATGAGCTCCTGGATGGTCTTCGCCGGCGCCCCCGCCATGGCGAGGCGAGCGCCGAAGGTGTGGCGGAGCTTGTGCAGTTTCCCGTCGGCCTTCAGCCCGGCCCGGCGCTGCGCTGTGCGCATCTTCTCGCGGGCCCAATCCCAGTCGACGCTCGTGCCGTCGTCCTTGCCCAGCACGCGGTCGCGTAGGCTCCGCTGCTGCTCCAGTGCCGCCGCGAGTCGCGAGGTCATGGGGATAATTCGGGACTGCCCACCCTTGGGAGCGGATACGGCGCCCTGCCACTCGGAGCGCTGCACCCTCACGAGACGGCGCTTGATGTCCAGGTCCGTCCACTCGAGCGCGATGACCTCTCCGATGCGCAGGCCTGCGTCCCCGCCGAGGAGCGCCACGAGGTGGGTCCGCTCGTCGGCCGCCCTGGCTCCGGAGAGGAGCCGCTCGTAGTCGTGCGGCTCGTAGAACTCCACCTCGGGCTTCTGTACCTTGACGAGCTTCACCCGGCACGGGAGCCGGTCCATCCGTTTCCACTCGACCGCGACGCGCAGGAGCTTCGACAGCACCGTGAGGACGTTGTTGAGCGTCTTCGGGCTTCGGTCTGACAGCGAGCCCTTGAACTTCTGCACGTCCTCGTCGCTGATGGTGTCGAGCCGCCTCGAGCCGAACGCCGGCGCCAGGTGGATCTTGTAGATCGACTGTGTCGTCACGACGGTCGACGGCTTCTGGCGATTCGCCTCCACGTGTCCCGTGATGAACTCCGGCCAGAACTCGGCGAGCGTCGGTGCCGGTGTCTTCGTGGCTCGGTTACCCTCTCTAAGAAGGATGCGCTCCCGTTCGCGAGCCCAGGCGAGCGCGCCAGACTTGGAACTGATCGGAGACTTGACGCGCTCACGCAGCGTTTCGCCGGTCGGAAGTCGGAGGACGATGTCGACCTCCCATCCGCAGTGACCTCGCTTCGTGTATGGGCGGATCTTCACCATGCGCGTGCTCTCCGCGGAACTCCGTCGCGCTTGGTGTATGCCAACGTGCCGCCCTCGCCTCGCTTGCAGGTCAAGCGCATCCCGAGATCCTAACGCGCCTGGGCGACAGGCGTCGCGACCGCTCGAAGGCCGCTCACCGCCCGGCCAGGGCCGCGTCCAGTTCGGTCTTACGGAATCGCAGGCGGCGGCCGAACCGGTGGGCGGGAATCTGTCCCCTGCGCACGGCCTGGTAGAGGGCCATCCGCGAACGCAGGCCGAGGTAGGCGACCGTGTCCTCGACCGTAAGCCAGCCACCAGGCAGGGGCCGGTGATTCATCCCGGCGAGCAGGGCTGCTCCGCTCGTCCCCCTGCCCTCGAGGTAGTGGCTAACCGCGGTCCGGATGGCTTCCGCGAAGTCGCGCTCGGCGGTGTCCATGGCGTTCCCCGTTAGTTGAAGGCCGGCCGCCGGACGACCCGGATGGGGTTGTCGTCGGGGTTGGCCGGGGGTACCTGTTCGCCGAGCCGCAGTCCGCGCGCCTGGGCCTGGTCACGCCGCGGCAGGGCATCCCCGGGCGGGAGAGGAAGCTCCGGCAGGCCGCAGTAAGCGACTGGGATGGCCTCCCTGCCGTCCCTGCGGGAGGCGAAGAGAAAGCCCTGGCCACACGAGGCGAGCATCTTCAGCCGGTTCGGATGCAGCCGGTAGGCCTCGACCGCGCGGGTAGACACGACGCCGGTCGGCTCGATGGTCGCGAGGGCGCCCGGCCCCTGCTGGACCGTGTGCTCGAGCCTGGGCCGCGTCCCGAGGGACCGCGCCAGCCTCTCGCAGAGCTCTGGGCTATCGAGGGCGAGGATGTCCTTCGTGCGGGTGTTGTCCCAGACGGCCTGGGCGAATTCCCTCGAGACGAGCTCTAGGTCGGCGAGCGACTGGTGGGAGAGGGTAAAGAGGATGTTCGCGTCCCGGAGCTTGTTCAGGGAGTCGATGATGGACAAGTCCGCGAAGGTCCCGAACTCGTCCACGCTGACCGAGAAGGGTCTCTGGTTCCGGGAGCGGCGGAAGACCTGGCGAAGCGACGCCTCCTGCTGCAGGTCCATGAGCATGACCTTGCCGAGCGCCGGCGCCTGGATCTTGAAGAGGTTGGAGGGGAGCTGGACGTAGACGAGCTGGTTCTTCTCGAGGACCTCCTCGAAGACGAGGTCCGGGGCGTAGGCATTCACGAGCGGCGACTGGTAGCGGTCGACGGCGCCGAGGAGCCCGGAGAGCGACGACGCGACATCCTTCCCGAGCGACAGGACCTGCGCGCGGATCTCGTCAGCGGCCTCGCGGTCCTGGGACCTCTCGAGGCATCGCTTGAGGGCCGAGTTCCAGCTCGAGTTCGGGGCTGAAAGCCCTCGGATGCATACCGAGACGTCCCGGAGGTTGAAGGGGATGCCGACACCGTCGTCGTCGACCATGCCGTGGAGGAGGCGGCACAGGCGGGTGAAGGCGAGAAACGCCTGGGTCTTGAAATAGGGGTTCTCACCCAAATCGAAGAGGGAGAAGACGCGCTCGGCCATGGCGAGGACGTCGCCCCCGGGCTCGTCGTGGGTCCGCGGCGACACGTGGACGAGGTTGTAGGTGTGGGAAAAGAGGACGGGCCTGTTCCAGGCCGGCAGGCTGAAGACGCGCAGGTCGGCGAGTCGCCCGGACGCGTTCGCGATGCTCCGCATCATCCAGGCGTTCTCGGTGGAGCCCTTCGCATCGATGACGAGGACCCCCCGCCCCATGAGCGCGTCCTGCAGGACCTGCGGCCAGAGGATGCTCGTCGTCTTTCCGGAGCCCGTCTTGCCAAGGACGTGGCGCCCCATGCTCCGCTCCGAGGGGGAGAGGTAGACGGGTCTCCAGGAGAGCCCCCACGGGGGGAGCAAGCGCTTCCGTGGGTTGAGTCCGACGAAGGTGTGGCCAGGGGGACCCTTGAAGAAGTGTTCGATCGGGTTGAAGTCGCGGAGCGGGAAGCGAAGCCCCCGGAGGTCGTCGTCGAGGGTCGTCATCCTCCGCGTGAAGCGGGTGTTCCGCAGGACGGCGGCCTGGCGGGCGAGGACGAGAAGACCGACGGCCCCGAGGGCCACCGCCGAGCCCCAGAGCCAGGGGTGGGCGGTCAGTGTCGCGTTGACCGGGCCGAGCTCGTGGGAGAGCGCAAACACCGGCGAGTGCCTTCCGAGCCGAAGGCGCCGCATCACGTGGACGAGGGCGTAGCCCGAGACGAGAAGGACGAGGAGGATCGCGGCACGGGGAGCGATGGCGGGCGGTCGTGGTTGCATGCCTCGGGGCACTGCAACGGGCGTGACAGCCTGAAGGGAACAGCGGGAAACGCCCTCCCGGCGTCGCATCTGACGGGTTCTCCCTCGCACGGACGTCACTCCGGGGCGAGGGAGTGCCAGTTTTGGCGTCCGGGCGTCAGTATTGGTATTTCGTACTGTGAGAGCTTCCGATGACCATGCGCTTCCAGCGGCCGATGGAGTTCACCGACGAGGTACACACCGGCGATAGCTTCATCGAGAAGCGCCAGTGGGTGCCCCGCGGCCACTACCGTGCGACAGGGAGGAGCCCGCAGGCGGTCCGCGTGGTCCGCGAGGGTCAGCCGCCAGCCACCTTGCGCCTGCTCACCAGCCAGACCTACCGCATCGGCCGGAACAGCGACTCGCACCTCTGGTTCCCGCACACGGACGTGTCGAGGCTTCACGGGCTCCTGTACTTCATTCCGGAGATCTCTGGCTGGGCGTTTCGCGACCCGATGAGCACGCTGGGAACGTTTGTCCGGGGGCCTGAGGACGGGGAGAAGCGGCAGGTCCCGCACAACGAACCCCTGGGAATGTCCGCGGGCCAGACGCTCGAGCTCGCCGGCCCGCACAGCCGGCTCGAGTTCCTGGCGGACGTCCCGCGGGACGTACCCGGGAACTACGTTTGGCGATCGGTCGCGGGCCAGTACCTTGAGAGTCACGTCCTGGAGGCTGCCCGGAAGCAGGGGCCCGTCTTGCTCTTTGGGCCCTCCGGCTCCGGGAAGACGTTCCTCGCGCAGAGGATCCACGAGCTCAGCCGGCGACCGGGTCCCTACGTGGAGATCAACTGCGGCCGGATGCCCACGGACGCGACCCAGTTCCAGAGCGAGCTCCTCGGTCATGTGAAGGGGGCCTACACGGGGGCGTTCGGCCGACGAGTGGGAGCGCTCTTCCATGCCGACGAGGGAACGCTCTTCCTGGACGAGGTGGAATCGCTGCCGAAGGAGGTCCAGGTCTTCCTTCTTGACTTGCTCGAGGGCAAGGGCGAGCTGCGCCCGCTCGGTGCCGAGAAGGGGCTTTCTCGCCCCGACGTGCGCTTCATCTGCGCCACGAAGGTCCCGCTCGACGAGTCGACGCTGCGCGAGGACCTCGTGAACCGGCTCGTTCGGGGGCACCGGATCGTCATCCCGACCTTGGCCGAGAGACGTGCGGACATCCCGGTCCTCGTCGAGTTCATCCTGAGCGTCATCCGGCTCGAGACCGGGGCGGACGCGACGGTGACGGACGAGGCGATAGAGTTCCTCTCGGCGCAGAGCTGGCCGGGTCACGTGCGGCAGCTGAAGGACGCGCTCTACAGCGTGACAGACGGCCACCAGGGGCAGCCGGTGGTGCTTGAGGTGAAGCAGTTCCGCGATTACCTCGAGTCGGAGCGCGTCGTCCGCGGCAGCCGTACTCCGCGAAGCTCCATGGTGAGCGAGGCACTGGCTCCGGTCCAGGCACCGGTCCCGTCGACGCCCACGACGAGGATGCGGCCGAAGGACATGACGCGCGAGGACGTCGAGGCCGCTCTCGCCGCCTCGGGCGGGGTCATGAAGCGGGCAGCGACGCTGCTCGGCTGCTCGCCGACGACGCTCCGGGAGCTGAGGAGAAGGTTCCGGCTTCCGCCCCGCTGACCGACAGCCACCCCTCAAACTGCGCGCTCGAGCCTCTCCAGGATGGAGCGCATCGCCGCGAGAGACGCCGGGTACTCGGGCAGGTCCGTGCGCTGGTCGGTGTCGAACACGTGGCGAGCCCGCTCGATCGACTTCAGCGCCTCACTGACGAAGCTTCGAATCGTGGCGACGTCGCCGGGGCCCAGGACGAGCGAGCGAGACGTCTCGCGCCTGGGACTTCTGGCGTTCGCGTTCGCTGTGGGGAGGCCAGTGACCTTGCGAAGGCCCGCGTTCGCTTCCTCGAACGTGACGGCGCGCATGGCGGCCGGCCGCTTCCCCTGAAGGGTCTCGCGCCAGGCGGCCAGTGCCTCGTTCACGGAGGTGGCTCGTCCGGCAGTGAGGACGAGGAACACGACCTCCGGGGCAAAGCCGTCAGGGTACTGGGTGAGGTAGTGCGTACGGCGGCCGTCCGCCGCCGGGTCGCCCAGGAAGGTTTGGTACCGCGCCGCCTTGGAGACCGTCGCTCCGGGAGCGTTCGCCTCGCCCGGCGAGATCTGGTGGGTCCCCGTCTCGCATTCGAGGAACAGGCGGCGCCGCTGCAGTGGAAGCTCGAGAACCGCGTCCGGCTGGATGACGCGCTGCTGCCTTCGCCCCTCGCGCATCTCCCACTCGCCCCAGACAAGGCGAACGCGATCCGAAGGGATCCACAGGAACGAAGGATGGGCGGCCCTGGGGCATCGGGCTCCGTTTTGCCACAGGGCCAGCAGGAGCTCGTTCAGCTGAATCAGGTGCTCGAGGAACTGGGCGCCGACGTCGTGCTTCGGCAGCTCCGGGAGGCCAGGGGACCTTGCGAGGGCGGCGGGGAGACCGTGTGCCGTCGCGGCCCAGACTGCCACTCGGTCGCCATCGTAGGTACGAAAGGCTCGTCGCCGCACGAAGGCTGGCTGACCGTCCTCCCGGGAGAGCTTGAGGAGGCGCCGGTATGCCACGGAGGCATGCTTTCCTGGGAATGCCAGGCGGTGGACCTGGTCCGCCGTCAGGAAGCGAGCAATGACGAGCAGCCCAAGAAGATCCCGGTCCCTGTCCGTCAGCCTCGCGGCTGGCCCAGCCCTTGTCGCCGGCTTGTTGACGTGGCCGAGATCGCCGAACGCGAGCTGCCCGGACATCTCACCAACCCCGCCGCCCGGTCACGGATACGCCTGCCAGGCCCATGGCCCCCTCGAACTCGAATACACACCCACCCCTCTTCAAGTTCTGTGGATGGCTTCCAGAATCACTCGAGCCCCCCGCCCCGCCCCCGTTTGAAACCCCAGAAGTTGCACAGGAGCCCGAACCGACCACCCTTTCACAACGTTTTTCGTTGGGAGAGGGTGGTCGGTTCGGGCGACCCCGGCGCCGCGCTTCCTTGACCACCTCACGGGGGCGGGGCGGGAGGCTCGGATTCACAAGTCTTTCGAGGGAACCCCTGCCGAAGTGGGCGCCAATCCGCTTGCATGAGACGGGGTCGAAGACGGCGAGGCATACCGGTCGGCAATTCTCTTGACGGTCCCCGAGGCAGGGAGGGCAGCGTTGCCCCCAGGATCGACCCGACCTCACGAATCAAGCTCCTCCACCAGTGCCTCGAGCAACTGAAGTAGGGCGGCCCGTTCATCTGGAGGAGCGCCATGGAGTCGGCCGCGCCGAATGATTAGCTCCTCGCCATCGATGAACAGGGCCAGACGGGCGTGGGTTGTAGACCCAGAGTCTCGCGTTCCTGAGTCGCCGGAGTTCCCTCCCGCCCGACAAAAGGCTTGCACGCGTCGGAAGCTCCAGCGCTCCGAAAGGGCGCGCGCAACGACGCGCGCCGTGCGCTCATCTGCCTTCTTCGGATAGGACTTCAGCGCTTGCGCGTAGAACTTTGCGAACTCGAGAGCCGCCATGAGATCGAGGCGCCTGCGTTCCTTCTTGGGATTGCCAGACGGGAGGCGCCTCGCTTCGCCGCTCTCATCCTGCTCATCCACCAGCAGACCCTGGTGACACGCCTCCTGGATGACCTTCGGGGCTCTCGCGAGCCGAAGAAGCCGCTTGACGCGGTCGATCTCGAGGCCGGTGCGCTTGGACAGGGCTTCGGTGGAGAGACCATGGGCCTCCTGGAACCGGGTGAGACCCAGGGCGGCGTCGAGCGGTGATAGGTCGTCGCGCTGGAGGTTCTCGACGAGAGCGAAGAGTGCCATCTCCTCGTCCGTGACATCGAACTTTTCGTGTGCCGGGATGGTTCCGAAGCGCTCGACGCTCGCCTGATCCTGGCGTTCCGCGTGGGCGAGCAATCGCCGAAAGGCTTCGAGGCGGCGGTGGCCAGCGATGACTTGGTAGCGCCCACCGATCTTGCGCACGGTTATCGGCTGGAGAAGGCCGTGCTCTTGGATGCTGGCAGTCAGTTCCTCGAGCGCGTTCTCGTCCATTTGAGACCGAGGTTGGTGCGGATTCGGGTCTACTAGGCCCAGGGCTATTCGCCATGTTGGTGGCGGCGCTGAGGGATGAGTGAGGGCTGGGATGGATGGGCACATCTTGGCGCTCCTGGCTTGAGTGCGATGGCGTGCCCTCGCACGAAGCGTGCCGAGAGGTGATTCGGGCCTACGCGCTTGACGGGCGCGTCCAGGGGCGGTGCCGTCACACGGGTTGTTCGCCTCTTCGCCGAGGCTCCGCCTGTGCCTCGTAGGCGTGAAAAGGTGACCACCGTCAAGTCTCCGCTGTAACCGGGATCCCAAGAGAATCGCTGGTTGCAGCTTCTCGGGAGAAGTCACTTGTCGGCCCGCGCTTGCCTGTGGTCACGTCACGCCTCCGCATGAAGACACCGCGCGCCATCAAGACCGTCGCAACAAGCAATGAGCGACGGGGAAGCGCGATTCCATGATCAATTGTCAAGCGTGGAACGGAGTCAGTCCCGGCCCGCTCCTCCCCGTAGCGAACGTCGCGACGAAGGATTGTCCGCGCGTACCCAAGCGAGATCCGCAGAGCGTTCACCCACCGTCTGCGGGACCCCAGGTCGAGACCACCGTCCGCAACGTGACGAGGTTCGTGCCCTATATGCCGCGGAGGCGAGGTCGAATGAACCGCCACAGTTGTCTCTTGGTAGTGGCCGCCCTTGCGCTGGCAGTCGCCAATCCAGCGAAAGCGCAGAGTCCGGCGGCAACGCCAAGGTTCAGCCCGCAAGGGGGCACGTACACGAGTATCCAGTACGTCTCCCTCAGCGACTCGACTCCCGGATCGAGCATCTATTACACGACAGACGGGAGCACCCCGACCACGAATTCGACTCACTACACGAGCGGATACATCACCGTAGGAGTCTCGACCACCATCAACGCGATTGCCACAGCGCCAGGCTACGCGACGAGTGCGGTCGGGAGCGCGTCCTATACGATCAATTTGCCGCCGGCGGCGACACCGGGCTTCAGTCCGGCGGGCGGGACATACACATCCACCCAGTGGGTGCTGCCGCACGATGGCACAAGCGGCGCCACCATCTACTACACAACCGACGGAACAACACCAACTGCAAACTCTACGCAGTACACGAGCGGCTATATCACCGTAAGTTCTACTACGACTCTCAAGGCTATTGCGACGGCGCCGGGCTACTCGACGAGCGCGGTTGGGAGCGCAACCTATACGATCAACCTGGCGCCTGCCGCGACGCCGAGCTTTAGCCCATCCACGGGAACATACACGAGCACCCAGTACGTCTTGCCCAGTGACGGCACCTCCGGGGCCAGCATCTACTACACGACAGATGGGTCGACTCCGACGACGAGCTCAACGCACTACACAAGCGGGTACATCACGGTAGGAGCAACCACGACGATAAAGGCCATCGCGACAGCGAGTGGTTACTCGACCAGCGCAGTCGGAAGCGCGACCTACACGATCAACCTGGCGCCTGCTGCGACGCCGAGCTTCAGCCCGGCCGCGGGGACATATACGAGCATCCAATACGTCTTGCCTAGTGACAGCACCTCCGGCGCCACCATCTACTACACGACGGATGGGACCACTCCGACCACCAACTCTACTCAGTATACGAGCGGATTCATCACGGTTGGTGCCACCGAGACGCTCAAGGCGATTGCCACCGCTCCAGGTTATTCGACGAGTGCCGTAGGAAGCGCGACCTACACGATCAACCTGGCGCCTGCCGCGACACCGAGCTTCAGCCCGGCCGCGGGGACATATACGAGCATCCAATACGTCTTGCCCAGTGACGGCACTTCCGGCGCCACCATCTACTACACGACGGATGGGACCACTCCGACCACCAACTCTACCCAGTATACGAGCGGATTCATCACGGTTGGTGCCAGCGAAACGATCAAGGCGATTGCCACCGCTCCAGGTTACTCGACGAGTGCCGTAGGAAGCGCGCCCTACACCATCAACCTGGCGCCTGCCGCAACCCCGGTCTTCAATCCGCCGGCTGGGACCTACACGAGCATCGAGTACGTTACAATCAGTGACCAGACTTCGGGTGCCAGCATCTACTACACGACTGACGGGACGACTCCGACCACCAACTCGACTCAGTACACGAGTGGGTTCATCACGGTCGGGGCCACGGAGACGCTCCGGGCGATCGCGACCGCCCCAGGTTACTCGACGAGCGCGGTGGCCAGTGCCTCCTACACGATTCTCCTTCCCGCCGCGACGCCAACCTTTAATCCAGGCGGCGGATCGTACTCGACCATCCAGAGCGTGACCATTAACGACGGAACGCCAGGCGCCAGCATCTACTACACCTTGGATGGGTCGACCCCGACGACGAACTCGACGCTTTACGCAGGTGGCAAGATCACGGTCGCCAGCAACGAGACGATCAAGGCGATCGCGACGGCCTCGGGATACTCGACGAGCTCGGTTGTCACCGCGGCCTATACGATAAACCTCCCGCCTGCCCCGACCCCAAGTTTCACTCCGCCAGCGGGCACCTATACGAGCGTTCAATACGTGACGCTCAGCGACGGGGCCGCTGGGGCAAGCATCTACTACACGACAGACGGCTCGACGCCGACGGTGGGCTCGACGCTCTACGCTGGCGGCAACATCGGCGTGGGCGCCACGACGACGATCAATGCGATTGCCGTCGCCCCCGGTTACTCCGCAAGCGGGGTCGGGACAGCCACTTACACGTTCCCCCCACCTGCGGCGACGCCGTCACTTAGCCCTCTACCAGGGGCCTACCCAGGACTGCAAAACGTGTCGCTGTCCACAACCACTCCGGGAGCGGACATGTATTACACGACTGACGGCTCGGTCCCGGATGCCGGCAGCGCGCCGTATGACGGCCCGATCCAGGTGACGAGCGCAGTTCAAGTACAGGCCGTCGCTGACGCAGCGGGCTACACCTCGAGCCCGGTGGCGAGTGGTTCGTATTCCCTCTCAAGCCCAGTGGTCGGCGAGATCGCGGCGGAGTTCATCGTGACCGCGAATGGCTCTGGCACCGTACAGAGCCCAGAGTTCAGCACTGCCTCGCTCGATGGCGAGCTCTTGATCGCGTTCGTGTCGTCAAACGGGCCGAGCTCGGCACCACAGACGGCCACGGTGACCGGTGCGGGGCTCACGTGGACCCTTCTGGAACGCTCCAACTCGCAACCGGGCACGGCAGAGATCTGGATGGCCGTGGCCATGGTGCCGCTTACGAGCGTGTGGGTTCAGTCTCAGCAATCCGTGACTGGATACGAGCAGATGCTGACCATCGTCGGGCTCACCGGGGCGCAAACGGCGACCGGGGCCGGCCAGGCGGCATCGGGCGCATCGGGTGCGCCATCGGTCAGTCTGACGTCGAGCTCCGCCGGGTCGTGGCTTTATGCCGTGGGGAGCGATTTCACGAGCAGCGCGCGCCGAGTCCCAGGGTCGGGCCAGACGATCGTAGCCGAGGTCGCGGATGGCGTCGGCAACTCCGACCTATGGACTCAGGTGGCGGCAGCAGAGACCAATTCGGCCGGGGTATCGGTCGCCTTGAGTGACAGCGCCCCCGGGAACGACGCCTGGAACCTGGCTGCGATCGAGGTGCTTCCGGTCGCCATGGCCGCCCCGACCTTCACTCCGGCGGCAGGTACATACACGGGCCAGCAGATGGTAACTCTCGTCGTGCCCGCTGGGGAGCAAGGTCGGATCTTCTACACGCTCGACGGGAGCACGCCGACGACGAGCTCGAGCCTCTACAGTGGGCCAATCGCGATAGGCACCAGCACGACAATCAAGGCGATTCTTGCTGGGGCGGGATATGCGAACAGCCCCGTGGCGAGCGCCGCGTATACGATCCTTGCGCTACCAGCTGCGGGGTCGCCAACGGCTTCTCCTGGGGCAGGGTGGTACGCCAGTGCCCAGTACGTGTCGCTGTCGTGCTCGAACCCGAACTCGACCATCCGGGTGACGACGGATGGGTCGACGGCAACGGGCGGTTCGCCCGCATACGATTCGCCGCTTCACCTCTACACGAACACGACGGTGAGCGCGATTTGCCAGGCTCCAGGGTACGCTGACTCCGCGCCGGGTTCCTTCGCATACACGTTTCCGGGCGGGCTGTGCGCGCCTGGACTCGCGTGCGATGACGGCGATCCGTGTACCTACGGCGATACGTGCAACGGCCAAGGGCAGTGTGTCGGCACGCCCATCACGTGCATCTCGGACGCCTGCACAGCTCGAACGTGTAACGGAACGTCATCTTGCAGCGTCGTCTACTCGAGCGTCGGAACAACTTGCGATGATGCGAACCCATGCACCTACGCTGATCGCTGCGACGGGATGGGCGGCTGCGCAGGCACCCCGGTGATCTGCGTGGCAGCCGGCCCGTGTCAGACTCTGCAGTGCAACGGGACCTCATCGTGCAGCGTAGCGCCTCTTGCTGCTGGGACCCCGTGCGGCGCACCGAACACCTGCGGCCAGGTGTGCGACGGCGTGTCGCCGAACTGTCAACCGGCCGAGTAGCGTTCTTGGAAGGGAAGTTGTCGCGGAAGGGGACCAACAGGATGAGGACGACTACCCAGTTCAAGGTGATCGCCGTCGTGATCGGTCTGGGCGTGGCAGCACGCTCGGAGGGTGGCGGGAGGCTGTGCGACCAGCAGGAGTACAGCGTCCCGCTGTGCCTCCCGGGTGGCCCCGATTTTCCGGACTGCGCCCCAGACGCATTCTGCCTCGCGTACCAAACTCACTGGTGCGCCGATGGTGGTTCCATCGACACCTCCAAGCCCGTCGTGTGTGCCGGATACCAGGACTCCGGAGGGCAGTGTGCAGTGCCCTGCGATGCACCCGGCTACTACAGCAATCAAGGTACGCAATGCACCTTGGGTAGCCCTGCACCAGCGGACGACTCGTGTAACGGAATGGATGGCAACCTTGACGGCTGCATTAACGGTGGGTGCACCGTGGATGCCGACCCTGCTCAGCCAGGGGCGTGCACGTGTCCCGGAAGCTGCACCGCTTACGCTTGTCCGCCCACGATCCCTGCCAATTATGCGAAGTGCAACCCTGCAAACGGGCAACCGGAGGTTTGCGGCAGCGGCGTCGACAACAACTGCAACGGCGACGTCGGCGAGGGATGCCAGCCTTCGAGCAAGAAGGGAAGTGGGCCGCCGGGGGGGCCGGCTCCGACGGTCCCCTTCGACTGCATGACTGAGACGGGCCAGGACCCGATCCTCATCGGAACGCAGGCAGCGACGACCGAGCCGTACACTGACTTCAAGGTGACACACGTATCGGAACTGTCCCTGTCACGAACCTACAGCAGCGCAGACGTTTCGCTCGTTCGTGGCGGCCCGGCAGGCATATTCGGTCGGGGGTGGCATCACGACTGGGAGGGGTCACTGACGTGCGTGACTGCCACTAACTACGCAACGTCGCCGATGGTGGGCAATCCGGCGACTCCGCCGGTGTGCACGGTGTCCCTGGGGTTGTCGCAGGGCTTTCGTTTCAACTACTCGCAGACTGTGACGCTGTGCAGCAATACTGCGTGTACCGAGCAATGGAAGATACTGACGCCCTTTCAGCTCTCCAAGGCTTCGGGCGATAACTACAACTTGCTCGTCAGGCGCATGCCATCAGGATCCCCACAACCCACCGATACCTGGACGCTCTTTCTGACCGACGGGCGAGAGTACGACTTCCAGATGACCTGCGACAACTGTGCCGGGGACACGTCGACGAAGCTCTGTAGCGACGTGGAATATGGCGGCACGTATCGCCTCACTGCCGTGCGCGACCCGGTCGGGAACGCAGTAACCGTCTCGTACAACAGGCCAAACGGGGTCCTCTTGAGCTTGCAGGACTCACTCGGTCACTCGCTGCAAGTTCGCAGTCCCAATGCGGCGTGCACCACCGGCTACGCGAGCGAGCTCTGGTACGTCGATGCCGCGGGTATTCAGACCAAGGTGGCGAGCTACCAGATCCCGGCCAATGATCTCGTCAGCGTCCAGGCAGCGGACGGGACCACGGTCCGGCAGTACTTCTACGATCCGAGCGGCAACGGCCAACTGACGGCAGTGGTAAACGAGCACGGGGACGCGGTCGGGCAGTTCGCCTACGACGGGCAGGGCAGGGCGAACGGTATCGTGGACTCGGCCTCGAACATCTCGATCAACTACGACGATCCTCAAGGCATCGCAGTCACCGAGTACTTCCACGCCCATGTCGGCGACACCTCCGACACTGCCGCGACGAGCTATCGAACGCTCAACACAGACCTCCACGTGACCAACGTGGCGGGGAGCTGTTCCTGTGGCGCGGCACAGACGATGACGTGGGTTAGCAAACGCCTGCAATGCGAGCAGGACGCGCTGAACCACGTGACGGTCCAGAGTTACGACTCGCTTGGAAGGCTCGTCAGGAAGACGCGCTTCCAGGGATCGAGCTGCAACATCCCGGGGTCGCTTCCGAACGATTCGACCGACGAGGTGCGCAGTTATGCCCTCCAAAAGTACTTAGTTCCGCTGGGCCTCGTGCCAGAGCCCGGCTGGACCGGTGAGTTCCCTCTGGAATATCCAGCGACAGTGGCGAAGGCGAGCACCCTCTCGCCGGGCAACCAAGTGGTACAGACATTCGACTACAACCAGACCGCGCAGCACGGCGACCCGAGCGGCTACGGATGCGTGGTCTCCGGTGTGAGCCTGCCGTCGACCGTGATCTGTCGGAAGACGGAGTCCGGGTACGTGGTTGACATCACGAGTGGCCAGGCGGCTCTCGAGCAACACACGACGTTCTACACCTACGACAGTCACGGGCGAATCGTCGCCAGCTACGGCCCCGTCAACATGAACCGGGCGTCGAGCTCGGATGTCATGCCATACGAGGAGCGCACGTACTGGTCCGACACGGACCCGACGAGTGCCCGGCGCGGGCGCCTCTACCAGGTGAAGCGATACCCGAACAAGGTGGCGGGAGCCGGCCCGCTCGTGACGAGCTTCGACTACGACATGTTCGGGGTCTACCAGATCACGGCTCCGAACGCTGCTGTAACCACAATCATCAAGGACGCGAGGGGGCGACCGCAGTTTGCGCGCACGCCGGACACGGCGGTAGCCCATGAGACCCGGTACTACGATGGCCTAATCCCGCGGCTCCTCCTCTTCCCGAGCGGGGCCGCGTCGAGGCTGACTCACGACTCCTTGGGTCGGCTGTCGAAGCTCGAGAGCCTCTCAGGAGATCCGGAAGCCTCCGGCGCGAACCCAGTCATCGCGTGGACGGAGACCTACTCCTACGACGGGGCCGGGAATCGCATCCATGCTGAGCGGCGTGACATCGGAGGGAACCTCGTCTGGCAGCAGGACAGGGCCTTCGATGTCCAACATCACTTGGTTCAGGATACGAACCCCGAAAGCCCTGGTGCCTCGAAGATCTGGAACTACGATTCCTCCGGATTCTTGAGCGCATACGTGGACGAGGCGGGTCGAGGGGTGAGCTACGCCGCTGACGCCATCAACCGCGTCGTTTCGGTGACGAGGAGCGGGACCGATGGGCAGGGCAACCCGACAAGCCTCGGGGTGGCTGGCTACGCCTACCAAGCTGCTGCCGATGCGGTAGGGGCTGTCACCGATGGTGCGGCAAGGACCACGACCTATCAGACGGACGATTTTGGGCATGTGTCCCTCGTTCACTCGCCGACCCTGAGCAAGGGCGGGGACATCCGGTACGCCTACGATGCTCGAGGAAACGTGTTGCAGAAGCAGGATAGCTACGCGACCGTCAGTTACACGTACGACGGGCTCGACCGGCTCCTGACGACGTCCGTCTCGGGTGGGGCATTATCGTACCTTTACCGGTACGACGAGGAGCAAGCCTATGTCGGTTGGCGGACGTCGATCGTGGAGCCGGACCGGACCGAGACGTTCACTTACGATCCAGTTGGGCGGCTCGCGTCGGAAACCATCCTCGAGAACGGTGCGAGCGCCGCCTTGACGACCGCGTACACCTACGACGCCGACGGAGCCCTTTGGCAGGTCACTTACCCCTCGGGTAAGCAGGTTCAGTATGACCGAGACCCTGCCACTCGCCAGGTCATTCGGGTTTCGGACATGGTCACGGGGGTGAAGTACGCGGACGCGGTCACGCGTGCGCCCTCGGGGCCCATTACGGGACTCGTGTTCGGAAACGGTCTGACGATGTCAAGGGGATTCAACTTGAGGTACGAGCCCTTGTCCATCCTCAACGGGCCCCTCTCGCTTTCCTACGCCCCGACGCCGGCGGGTGACATCGGCAGCATCGGCGACACCTCGATGGTTCTATCAGGCTGCAGTCGCAACACTGGGCGAGACTTTGCCTATGACTTCCTCGACCGGCTCACCGGCTCGACCAACTGGCTTGCTTACGGGTACGACGGAGCCGGGAACCGTACCGCCGAGTCTGTGGGCGCAACCAATGCAAGTTATGGGTACTCCAGCGGGACAGATCGAGTGACGTATCGGCAAGGGAGTACTGCGCCGGCTTTCGCGTTCGGCTACGACAACCACGGCAATCTGTCCGCGATAGGGCAGTACGACGCCGCCTCGAGTGCGGTGACGCAGGCGTGGTGCATGAGGCACGACGACCTCGGGCGCTTGACCATCTTCGGCGGCACGAACAGCACCGCCGTGAGCCCCGATTCGACGAACTGCACGCAGGATTCACAGGTCGGGAAGCCACTTACCCGGTTCAAGTACGACGCGCGCAATCGCAGACTGGCCCGACAGAACGTAGCCAGTGGCGTATGGACGTATATTATCCCTGACGCGAGCGGGAATCCGCTCTCGGAACTGCAGCTTGTCAACGGGTCTTGGACGAAGGTGCGCGACTACGTGTGGCTCGATGGGCAGCCACTGGCGCAGGTGGAGTACCCGGCTGCGAATATCTACTACCTGCACACCGACCACATCGGCCTTCCACGGGCGATGACGAATTCGAACAAGCAACTCGTCTGGAACACGTTCCCGGGGCCGTATGGTGACATCTCGGAGAAGACGATGGTGGACCCTCTCTCGGGTCAAACCGTCGTGACAAACATACGTCTCCCAGGCCAGTACGACGAACGCCTCTTCCAGCAGGCCGGCATCAACCTCCAGGGGCCCTACTACAACCAGGCGAGATGGTACCTGCCGGGCGTGGGGAGGTACGTGGAGCTCGACCCGTTTGCTCTGCGAGGAGGGCTCAATAACGGGAGTTCGGCTGACTGGTACGGGTACGCAAACGCGAATCCTCTGAGGTTCACCGATCCGTCCGGCCTTTACTCGGAGGTTTGCTGGAGACAGGTGCTTGGACCGCTCGCGGCTACTGGTGCACAGCACTGTTTCCTCAGGGTTGGCGGGTCCGGAGGTGAGACGGAAAGTTACTATGCGAAGTTGCCGGTCGACCCGTGGTTCAAGAAGGTCGGCCCCGACCTGAACCCGAAACATCCGACGGAGTGCCACCCCATCGATCCGCCAGATGATCCGCCTATGTGCACCGGCGATCGGACTCCCTTTGACCAGTGCCTCGAGACGGCGATGCTGTCGTGTGCCCAGTGCACATACAACATCAAGAACAACAACTGCTGCGACTGCGTCTCGAAGGCCATCGCGTCATGTGGTGGCAGTTATCCTGGGCCTTGGCCCAGCAACTACGGTTGGGGTCCGCAATCACAATGAGAGGTCTCCCGTTCACCCGAATCGCAGCGGTCTTGCTCGGTGCGGCTGTGCTCTCACCTGGTGTGGTCGTCCTCCTTCGGGCAGGGCAGCCGCTAGGCGGGGTAGTCTTCGTACTGCTCTTCGCCTTGTATGTGGCGGGCGTGGCCAGCGTGGCATGGGGTCTGCGTTCAGCCTCAGGCGCCGCGCTCGTGGGGGCGGTTGTTGCAGCCCCCTGGCTGTATTACTTCGGCACGGAAGCAGGAACCTGGGTGTACCTCATCGCATTCCCTGAGTATCTCCTGCTAGCTGGAGTGGGCTGGTTTGGGTGGCGACGAGAGAAGCGGCTAGCGGTGAGCTTGCCCGGAGTTCTCATTCCGACGCTTGCCGTTGCGTACGGGTTGCTCGCGCCGTTTGTTCGCGGATACCATCCGTAGATCTCCTATGCGGTCTGCCAGTGCGACGAACGCCTGTTCCAGGAAGCCGGCCTGAATGGGCCTGCCCCAAATTCGTCGAGACCAGGCGAAAGGCGGATCGGGTGTCTTGTCTCCAGCATGTCTCCACGAAGGGTGGCGAAGCGGGGCAACTCGAGGCGAAGGGAGGAAACATTGTATGACGAGGAAAGACTATTTATTGTCAGCGGTTAGATGAGATCGGGCCGAAATGCGCCTACTTGTGCGGACGCTCGGACCCGGGTTCAAGTCCCGTAGGGGTCACCAGTCGTGCCCCGCCCAAGGTGAGATTGGGCGGGGCTTTTTTCTGATCGGTCCCGTAGTGGTCACACGCAGCGTCACCATCGACGGGCAACTCGCCCTTCGGGCTGGTGACAGCGCCTGACCCTTTGCCACCTCCAACGCCGTTCCCGCCCACGCTCGCTCGTCGATGCACACGACCGCCCGGCAGAGGAGCGGCCACTGGACGTTGTCCCGGTCGTAGTAGTCGGACGCCTGCGACGGGCTCGGGTGCGTGATGCGGTTCACCGCGTCGCGCGCGGCCCCGCCCGCGAGGCAGAGGTTCCGGAACGTCGCCCGCGTCTCGTAAGGTCGCTGGCGGAGAAGGCCGAGGCGGTCGAGGTCGGCGTAGAAAGTTTCCCGCTTCGGGTACGACGTTGGGCGTCAGCCGGTGCGTGGTGATGACGAAGTCGCTCGCGTTCGGTGGCCGGCCTACGAAGCGCTCCCATCCTGCGGCGCGCCAGCTCTCGAGCGCTCGGCGAAGGACGGGGTGGACCGGGACGAGGTACTCGACGCCGGTCTTCGTCTGGTCCTTCTCGGTGCGCGAGCGGGAGTCGAACGCGGTGGTCACCGACAAGGCCCAGAGCGGCGCCCGGCAGGTGTCGATGTCGCCGAAGCGAAGCGTGGCCTCCGAGCTCGGTCGGAGCCCGGAGAGGAACCGCAGAGCGTTGAGCAGCCGGTGGTCCTCCGGGATGCGCTCGTCCGTCGTGAGCAGGACGAGGTCGTCGATGGACCAGGCTCTGAGGCCCCGGCGCCACCGGGGGTCCTTGTCGTGCTTCCTCGGGGTGTGCTTCTTCCACCGTACGCCCAGGCACGGGTCCCGCGGGATACCTCGCATCTCGGCGGCGTCGGCGAACATCACCCGCACGCTGCTCATCACGTTCCTCGTCTGCGCGTCCGATAGGGTGTCAGCGCGACCCCGCCGGCCGAACCCACCACCCGGGAAGGAGGGGAGGGCAAACGGGGCCGCGCGACGTCCGACGGCCTGGCGGTGCAGGCCCTTGGACCCGGCCTACTGCTGTGTCGTCACCTGGGACTCCGGGTATCCCATCATCGTGCCGTCCGTGCCGTATCCGGCCGAGCTCGTGCCGGTCATGCAGGACGACCCCATCATTCCGCCGGCCGTGCAGTCCGCGTAGGCCAGCATGTCGATCTGAGCGGATTCCAGGGCTGTCGTCGGATCAGTGGCATTCACGAAGATCATCGCGTAGGCATTGCCCACGCCGCCCTGGCTTGGGTTCTTCGCGTGCGTGCTCAGCCCGTAGTACTCGGTGCCTCCGGGTGCAAACCCGGAGGGATCGAAGGTGTTCGTGGTCGTCAGGAGAAACGTGGTCACAAGCAGGCCGCTCTGCCCGCCGAGCGTGACCGACGTCGTGGACAACTGGTGAGTCAGGGACACGGTCGTCATGGGGGTGCTCATGCTCATCGCCTCCGTGAGCGACCCGGCCAGGTTGGACACCACCTTGTTCGTGGCGTCGTAGGTGAAGGTCCCGGTGAACACCGAGTTGTTGGGCTGGGTCATCGGCTCATAGAAGGTCTCGACGACGGAATAGAAGGAGAGCGCACCGGTCGTCGTCGCCGCGGAGCTCCCCGACCCGTTACTCGCAGTCACGCTGTAGGTGTAGGCGGTCTTCGCGGTAAGCCCACTCACCGTGATGGGCGAGGACGTTCCGGTTGCGGTGATCCCGCCAGGGTTTGCGGTCACGGTGTAGCCCGTGATGGCGCTGCTGCCGCTTGAGGCCGGAGGGTTGAAGCTCACGACGGCGGTACCGGCCGTCGTGCCCGCGGCGACGCTGACATCCGAGGGGGCGCCGGGCGTCGTGTCGCTGCTACTGCTGCAGGCAAACAGCAACATGCTAGCGAACGACGTCGACAGTCTCGTGAAGTTCTTCATGAAGGTTCTCCTGAATGGCGAACTGATGAAAGAAGGGACCAACGCGCACTCCGGCGTAGCTGAGGCAAGGCCGTTGTGCTCCGCAACCGCCACTCTCGCGGTGCCGCGCACGGACCTACCTCCACACGAGTGACGCCGACGAAACGCGGCTACAGGCTTCGCGGAGGCGGTGTCGCGGGCTCTCGGGGCTCCGAACGTTCGCGGTCAGCCGTTGGGAGACCCATTTCTCTCGGCCGCCAGACCCGCGGAAGCGCGCGATCCCCAGGTACGTTATAGAGGTCGACCCCTGCCAGACTCGGCAACGGGCGGTCGCGCCTGGAACAGGTGCCCTCCAGGCACGGTGCCGTGCCCGACCGCGTGGCCCCCGAGAGCACCTTCTGGGCCGCGGCCCTATGGCAGGGGGGAGCGGTCGGATCGAAAGCCTGGGCTAGGAGCGCCGCCCTACGGCAGAGAGCGCACTCGCACTCCTCTCCCGCGCGGTGTCGGCAGTGGCAACGGTGCGGCTCGGCGCGTGCCTGAAGCGCCACGACGCGGGGCACGCCGGAGAGAGACAGGCCGAGCAGTGCAGCGGCAATCCGCGCGACGCTCGTCGTTCGCACGCATCGCAGCACGACTGCACGGTAGGGGCGCGACTTGGGGTTGTCAACGCACTTGTGGAGTTGAGACACGCGCTCCCGAGCGGCGAGAAAGGCCGACGAGGTGGCCCGCGTCCGGCACGAGCAGGGGCCGCCAGCGCATATACCCGGAAGGGGTTTGGCAGGCCTCCCAAGCGTGATGGCGAGCGACAGCTTGTCCCCCGTCAATCTCCAAGCAGGGGGCGCACAGGGGAGGTGGCGCTCCCGACGGGACCCGGCCGCGATCAACGCGCTTCACCGACCGTGTTGTTGGAGAGCCGCCTCCACTCGCTACTGCCTCGTCGTGGCCTGGGAAACCGGATAGCCGCTCATCGTGCCGGCCGTTCCGTACCCTGGGACGGTCGTGCCCGTCATGCAGGACGCCCCCATCATGCCGCCAGGCGTGCAGTCCGCGTACGCCAGCTTGTCGATCTGGGCCTGCACCAGGGCCGCGAGCGGGTCCGCCGAATTCACGAAGATTCTCACGTAGGCATTCCCCGGGTTGGTGCCGGGATAGCCGTAATAGAGCCCCCTTCCCGTGCCCGGCGACCAGCCGTCCGTGCCCCCGTAGACGGGGTCCATGGAGAGGGTGTCGGTCGTATCGAGCAGGAACGTCGTCACGAGGAACCCGCTCGCGCCACCCAGAGTGACCGGCACGATCGAAAGCTGATGGTCGAGCGTGAGCCAGGTCATCGTGTCGTCGGGGTAGGGCGTCGGGCCACCGGTCATGGCCTCGCTCAGCCGGCCACGCAGGTTCGAGACGGCGCCGTTCGTGGAGTCGAGCGTGAACGAACCGACGAAGATCGAGTCATTCGGCTGCGTGTCCGGCTCGTGGAAGGTCGCGACCACATCGTAGCTGGTGACGATGTCCACCGCAGGGGAGGGCGGGCCCGTGCCGATGCCATTCGTGGCAGTGACCGAAAAGGCGTATCCCGTGCAAGACGACGGACAGGTGACGGTGATCGCCGGTGCCGCGCCCGCGGCGCTGATGCCAGGCGGCGTGGAGGAGACCGAGTAGCCCGTGATCGGGCTACCGCCGGCGCTGATGCCGCCGATGCGCACGTCAGCCACATCGGCGGCATCCCCTGCGGTGGCGGACACCCCGGAAGGCGCGCCCGGCGGCGTCGGGATGGGTGGCGCCGAGACGCTCAGGGTCTGGGTCGCTTGAAGAGTGCCGGCGCTCGCCACCACCGTGCAGTCTCCGGTGGACAGCGTCGTAACGAGCCCGGTCAGGCTGTCGACGGAGCAAGCAGATGGTGTCGAGCTCGCGTAGCTGACCGGCCGCCCGTAGCTGTCGACCGCCGTGACCGTGCCCAGGTCGTAGAGGCTCAGGGCCGGAGCCGGAGAGAAGGTGAGAACCTCGAAGAATGCGAAAACGATGTCCTGGGTCACCTGCGGCGCGGGAGCGTAGGTGGAATTGCCGGACTGGTTCGCGGCGATCGTGCAGGAGCCAGACGTCGTCGCGGTCACGAGTCCGCTGTCGCTGTCGACGAGGCATACCGAGGGGGTCGTGCTGCGGTAGCTGACCGGAAGGCCGGAGCTCGCGGTCGCCGACACGGTAGCGGAAGCCTGGTTGGCCGGCGGCGAGGGGGCGGTGGCGAAGGTGATCGTCTGCGGGCGCGCCAGGATGGCGGGGCCCTCGTCGCAACCGTCGAGCGCTGCGATCGCCAGGGCAGCCAAGGCGAGGCGGCGGGTGAGCTTCGTGCCAGGACGCGTGCGCATCGTCGGGTCTTGCCGGGTCAGAAGTGGAGATTGAGGGCGACGTTGAACGAGCGTGCAGGGCCGGGGACGGCGACGCCCCAGGGAATGCCGAACGTGGTCATCGAGGGCCCCTGCCCCACGTAGGCGCCTCCCAGGGGATTGGAGTAGAGCCGGTTGAGGAGGTTGTCGATGCTGCCGTCGACCTGGATGAACTTCCATTGGTAGCTGGTGCGCAGGTTGACGAGGAAGTAGCCGGAGGTCGGGATCTCGTTGCGGACCTGCGAGACGTGAGTCTTGCTCGCGACGGCCTGCGCCTCCGCGGTGGTCTTCCAGGTGCCGAGCTGGTAGGCGAGCGCGAGCGTGCCGTCGAGGGGCATGATGTTGTAGAGGCCGTCGTGCGTGGAGAGGTTCTCTCCCCGGACGTATCCTAGCGCCGCGTTGCCGGTGAGGCTTCCCCAGGAGGCTTCGACGAAGAGCACGCGGGCCGACAGGTCCAGCCCGTAGAGCTGGGCCGTCTGGTTCACGTACTGGAGCAGGACGAAGCTGTCCGTCGCCGTTACGTTCTCGGGGCTGCACTGGCCGAAGTTGCAACGCCTCGCGTCGATGTAGTCGTGGACGTACGTGTAGTAGGCGGTGGCCTTCACGCCCCACGACGTCCGAGCTGTGTCGTGCCAGTCGCCGGTCACGCTGAACGTATGCGCGATCTCGGGCCGAAGGGTGACGAGGCCGATGTAGCCGTTCCCGTCCCCGACCAGGTTGTTCATGAGCGCCGCCATCGGGTTCGTGGACCAGGGATACCTCTGGTAGAGGTTCGGCGAGCGAGACTTGCGCGCATAGCCGCCCTCGTAGGTCTGCGTGGAAGTCGGCGTGTACCGGGCCAGGGCTGCGAAATCCCAGTTGTAGTCGATCTGCTCCCGCTGCAAGGCGTTGAACGCGGCCGCGTCGTCGGCCCAGGTGGGAAGGGCGTTGTACCCCTGGACCGGTCCCGCGTTCGTCATGACTGTGTCGTTGCGGACGCCCACCTGGGTGAGCCAGGCCCGCGTCCAGCGTGCTTCCCACTCGGCGAACGCGTCGGCCCGCAGCCGCTGGCCGAAATCGACGTTCCAGAAAGTGCTCGGGCCCATCAATCCGCCGACGGGCGGCCAGAAGTCGTACAGGGTGTAGTAGAGGAACTCGGCACCCACTCGCAGCAGGTGACTGTCCGACAAGGTCACGTTCGCCTTGAGAAGCCCCGCCCGCGTCTTCGCTTCCGTGTCCATGGGCATGCCGGTCCCGTAGGAATAGCGGTCCGGTCCCATGTTCATCTCGTGCCGGGTGTCTTGGTAGCTCACGCGTGCCTCGAGCTCGCCCCAGGCGAACGTCCCGGTGTAGCGGATCGTGAAGAGCCAGTTGTCGTTGCTGGTCATGTCCATCCGCTGATTCGGGAACCCCTCGAATCCGACCGTCTGCTGGCTAGCCTCCAGCTGGAGGAGCTGCCCCTGTGTCTGGAACGCGAGGCCGAGTGACCGCCTGACCGTGGCGCTGTAGGCCGAGGAGGCGACCACGTCGCCAGGGATGGGTGGGCCGCCTTCGCTGCCAGGAGCAACTGGTTTGAAATTTCCGGCGGCCAGGAAGTTCTCCGACCAGGCTTCTGATTGCCTGAACGTCAGGTTCACCCACTCCCCGGCGATGGTTGCGCCAAGGTTGTAGCCCACAGCGTTCCCGTTGCTGCGATAGAACGATCCGAGGAGTGCAGTACCGAGCAAGGCCTTGTCCGGTGTCGCGAACTCGGGAGGCGCGGACTTCACCTGGATCGATCCGCCGATGCTGTCGCCGCCGACGCTCACCGGAGTAATGCCGGAGAACACCGTGACGCTCTCGACCCTGGTGGGGTCGACATACGAGAGCGGAGAGTTCATGTGGTTGGGGCAGGCCGGCATCAGGTCGGTGCCGTCCACCTGGATACGCAGCCGGTCGTCGGAGAGGCCATGGATGGCCGGCAGGCTGGAGATGCCGCCGGCGCCGTTGAGGCTCACGCCCGGGACGCCCCGAAGGAGGTCGGCGGCGTCTCCTGTCGTGGCCCTCCGGCTCGCGAGGTCGGTCTTGTCGGGTGCGGATGCCCCGAGGGTCGAGTCCGATACGTTGAGCTTGGGCTTGATTACTACCTCCTCGAGCGTGACCTCTCCCCGTGGCGCCTCCTCTTGCGCTGAAGCGTTCAGGGGCATGACGAGGGCGAGAGCGCACGTGAAGGCGCATCTGGGCGCCGTCCCCCAGGGCCGTCGTCCCTGCTCGTGCTGATGCCCCTTGCGCCTCACCAGTCCCTCCAGCCGTACCCGCGGGCGGGTGTGCCAGCCGGTCATGAGTCCGAGCCTTCACGGCCACGTCGAGGGCTCGTCGCGGTCGAATGCCTTCGGGCGGGCAACTCGTGCCCCAGCGCGCAGACGAGCCGTGCGCGGAGGAGAAGCGTTGCTGGCTACACGCCCACTCTCAGTCGCAACGCCGTGGTGCAGCACGATGGCGACTGCATCGCACCTAGGAGGAGCGAATTCGCGGGGCTGTAAGGAATGGCACCGACGCTCTCCACCCTGGGGCTTTGCCGTCGGGCGCGCAAAGGACGACGACGCGCGACGCGCCCGTCGCGCGTCAAGAAGCGCGAGGGGGCGGCGTGGGCGGAGCTCTCAAGATCTCGAACGGTACGCAGGAATCGGTCGGAGCTGCAGAGCCCGCTGGTCGGGGGCGCTGCACCGCGTCGACTTCCGGAAGGACGAACGGCCCGACGCCGGCGACCGCGGCAGCTCGCTCGCCTGGGGACCCGCACGTGCCTCGCACGCATGGCCCCGGGAACGACCTTTCGTCGGATTCGCGCTCGAGGCGAGCGCGGAGGGCAGCCCTGTGGCAAGGCGGCTGTCGATCGGCCTCGTCGAGCCGCGCCTTGAGCGCGGCGCGCCTGCACACGGCACATGTGCAGACTTGATCGGATCCGTGGTGGCACTGGCAGCGATGTTTCTCCGGTGACGGCTGGAGTAGCCCGAACTGGAGGGCGCCAGAGAAAGACAGGCCAACGACCGCCGCCCCGAGGCGGCTCGCAAGGCGCGTGCGGAGTCCCTGCAGCACGGCCACAGGCTAACACTCTGGTTGGAGAGTAGTGTCCGTTTGAGTGGTGTACGAAGCCGGTCGCGAAGTGGAGACCACCACCGAGGAAACCGCCGGACCACGCCATCGAGGCCGAGAGCGCAGATGATGCGTGCCACGATGGGCTCCTGAATCGACGTGATTACGCTCGGTTCGCCGCACCGCTGGACCGGCGAGCGACGTGGACTTCCTCGTCGAGCTGGAGCCAGGTCGTACCCTCCTCGACCTTGTGGCCCTCGGACGAGAGTGGGGAGGGTTGCTCGGCCGCAGAGCCGACGTCGCGACTCCTGGGGCACTGCACCCGCTGCTCGCCGACCGCATTCTCGCTGAGGCCAGGCCGCTGTGAAGGCGCCCCGCCCAAGGTGAGAGTTTTTTTCTGACCGGCGAGGAGGACTCGCGGAAGCCTGTCTTCTTCTCCGCGAGAGCGATCGAGCGCGGCGGCGTTCGAGCACACTCTGCGCGCGGGCGGCAGCCTTGCTGGGGAGTTCCCGAGCTCCGCGGCTCACGAGAGACCTGGCGAGCTCCTCGCCGCCGATGGCGACAGGGCTCAGCGGAGCACCTCCTCCCGGCGAGCGAGTCCCCAGAAGACGCCTTCGAGAATCGGATTGCCGTTGCGGGGTCACCCCAGAACGGGCTCGACGGATGACTCAAAGCGCTGGCTCCTCCCACCGCGACCACGGTCTTGCCGGCTCGGCCCTCCCGCGGCCAGCACGCGCTTGACGATCTCGCCGGCAGCCGCATCAGCTTCGGTGCGACGTCATCGATCGGCCCACCGATCCGTCACATGATCGCGACATCGGCGGGCGGCGGCGGGTGCGACCCGACCGGGGATCCCCAGGGGCGGCGCTCGGCCCCTCTCTTCGGATTGCAACGCTGGCGGCGCATCCGCGCACGGTATCGCCACGCGGCCCATGATTCCGGGGCGGACGTAAGGTACTCTTCCGGCCGCACCGTCGGGCTCCCCGACCCTGCCCGGAACCCGAAAACCGAGGCTAGACAACCATGCTCGTCGCCGCTCGCGCTCGCCGGCTCCCGATTGCGCTTCTCGTTCCCGCGCTCGCTTCCCTCGTCGCCTGTGCCAACGAGAAGGCGCCCGCCGCCCCGCCCCCGTTCCAGGTGCCGGTGGTGGACGTCGGGAAGAAGGACACGCCGATCAACTTCGAGCTCGTGGCTCAGCTCCGCGGCTATGAGGACGTGGAGATCCGCGCGCGGGTCGAGGGTTACCTGAAGACCATCGATTACGCGGAGGGGAGGGACGTCAAGAAGGGCCAGCTCCTCTTCACCATCGACGACGAGCAGTACCGCGCAGCGCTGGCCGAGGCCCAGGCGGCCCTGGCGCGCGCCCAGTCGACGCTCGCCAAGACCGACCTGGACGTGAAGCGCTACACGCCGCTCGCTGCCGAGCGGGCCGTCAGCCAGGCGGAGCTCGACAACGCCGTGGCCGCGAATCGCTCCGCCAAGGCACAGGTCGAGGCAGCGCAGGCGAACCTGGAGCAGGCGCGGCTCAACCTCTCCTACACGCGTATCTCCTCGCCCATTTCCGGCCTCGCCGGGCGGGCGGAGAAGAAGGTGGGCGACCTCGTCGGCAAGGGGGATCCTACGCTGCTCACGGTCGTCTCCTCCATCGACCCGATTCGCGCGAGTGTCGCCATTCCCGAGGGGGACTTCCTCCGGTTCACCCGCGCCGCCAGCCAGGGGAAGCAGGAGCCGGCGGGGGCACCTCCGCGCCTCGTCCTCTCGGACGGCTCGGTCCATCCGCAGCCCGGGAAGGTCATCCTCGTCGACCGGGCAGTGGACCCGCTCACCGGAACGCTGCGGGTGGATCTCGCCTTCCCGAATCCCGACAAGACGCTGCGCCCCGGGCTCTACGGAAAGGTGATCGCGCAGTCCGAGGTCGTGAAGGGCGCGCTCCTCGTGCCACAGCGCGCCGTCCAGGAGCTGCAGGGGACCTTCACCGTTCTGGTCGTCGGCGAGGGAAACAAGATCGAGACGCGCAAGGTGAAGCCTGGGTCGAAGGTGGGCACGCAGTGGATCATCGAGGAGGGGCTAAAGGCGGGCGACCGCGTGGTCACCGAGGGCTTTCAGCGCCTGCGCGACGGGATGGTGGTGAGCCCGGCCGCGGCCACGGCCGCGCCGGACGCGGGCGCGGTTCCTGCCGGGGGGAAGTGAGCCATGGGCCAGTTCTTCATCCGTCGACCCATTGTGGCGATGGTGATCTCCATCGTCATGGTGATCGTGGGTGCGGTGGCCATGACGCGGCTTCCAGTCGCCCAGTACCCGGAGATCACGCCGCCGCTCATCCAGGTGACGACCACCTACACCGGCGCGAGCGCGCTCGACGTCGAGTCCTCGGTGGCCGCGCCCGTCGAGCAGCAGGTGAACGGCGTCGACAACATGATCTACATGAAGTCGACGAACGCCAACGACGGCACCTACAACCTGCAGGTCTCGTTCGAGGTCGGCTCCAACCTCGACATGTCGAACGTGCTCGTCCAGAACCGCGTCTCGCAGGCGATGGCGAGCCTGCCGCAGGACGTGAAGAACTACGGCGTCACCGTCAAGAAGTCGCTCAACTTCCCGCTCATCCTCGTCACCCTGACCTCGCCCTCGGGGGCGTTCGACAACAACTTCCTCTCCAACTACGCGGCCATCAACATCAATGACCAGCTGAAGCGCATCTCCGGGGTGGGCGACGTCGTGCTGTTCGGCGGTTCCGACTACGCGATGCGCATCTGGGTTCGACCCGATCGGCTCAAGACCCTGGGGCTGACGGTGGCCGACCTGTCGAACGCGGTGAAGCAGCAGAACGTTCTGCTGCCGGCCGGCCAGATCGGCGGGCCGCCGGCGCCCAAGGGGACCGAGTTCACCTACGTGGTCCGGACCCGGGGCCGGCTGCTCGACGCCGACGAATTCGGGCAGATCGTGGTGCGCTCGAACCCCGACGGCTCCCAGGTGCGCCTGAAGGATGTGGCCCGCATCGACCTCGGGTCGGTTCTCTACAACTCCCAGGGCCGCCTCGACGGCAAGCCCGCCGCGGTGATCGCGGTCTACCAAGCACCCGGCTCGAACGCCCTCGCCGTCGCGCAGGCGGTGCGGAAGACGGCCGACGAGCTTTCCGCCCGCTTCCCCCCCGGCGTGAAGCACGAGATCACCCTCGACACCACGCTCGCCATCAGCGCTGGCATCGACGAGATTGTCCACACTCTCTTCGAGGCGGTGATCCTCGTCATCCTGGTGGTCTTCGTCTTCCTGCAGAACTGGAGGGCGACGCTCATTCCCCTCCTCACCGTCCCGGTCTCTCTCATCGGGACCTTCATGGTGTTCCCGTTGCTGGGCTTCTCGGTGAACACCCTGTCGCTCCTCGGCCTGGTGCTCGCCATCGGCATCGTGGTCGACGACGCCATCGTCGTCGTCGAGGCGGTGATGCACCACATCGAGCACGGGAAGTCCCCGAAGGAGGCCACCGCGCAGGCCATGAAGGAGGTGTCCGGGCCGGTGATCGCCATCGCGCTCGTCCTCGCCGCGGTGTTCGTGCCGGTGGCCTTCATCAGCGGCATCTCCGGACAGCTCTACCAGCAGTTCGCCATCACCATCGCAGTCTCGGTGCTCTTCTCGGCGCTGAACGCGCTCACTCTCTCGCCGGCGCTCTCCTCCCTCCTCCTCAAGCCCAAGGGCGGGAAGCGCTCCCTGCTGCAGCCGTTCTACGACCGGTTCAACCGGGTCTTCGATCGCTTCACCGGCGGGTACCTGTCCGTCACCTCGATCCTGGTGCGGAAGCTCGTGCGGAGCGCGGTGCTGGTGGGCGTCGTCACGGCGCTCGCCGTGGCGGTGGCGACGCGCATTCCCGGCGGCTTCATCCCGGACGAGGACAACGGCTACTTCATGGTCGCCCAGCAGCTGCCCGACGCCTCCTCACTCGAGCGGACGGACGCCGCCTCGCGCAAGGTGGAGGCCATCCTGGGTCGGCACAAAGCGGTGTCGTACACCACCACCATCACCGGTTACAGCATGCTTTCGGGAGCCTACGCATCCAACACCGCCTTCTTCTTCGTCTCGCTCAAGCCCTGGGAGGAGCGCAAGGCGACCGAGGAGCGCGTCTTCGAGCTGATGCGCGCCCTGAACGCCGAGTTCATGCGCGAGATCCCGGAAGCGACGGTGTTCGCCTTCGGCCCGCCGCCCATCCCCGGTCTCGGAACCGGATCCGGCTTCTCCTTCATGCTGCAGGACCGGAGCGGCGGCACCCCCGAGTACCTGGCGGAGAACCTAGCCAAGTTCATGGCCGAATTGAAGAAGCGCCCCGAGATCGGGATGGCGAACAGCGTCTACCGGGCGGCGGTCCCGCAGATCTTCGCCGACGTGGACCGGGACAAGGCCCTGAAGCTCGGCATTCCGCTGACCGACGTCCTGAGCACCATGGGTTCCTATCTCGGCGGCAACTACATCAACGACTTCAACCGCTTCGGGCGCGTCTACAAGGTCTACCTCCAGGCCGAGCCCGAGTACCGACGGTCGGCAAAGGACCTCGGGCTCTTCTACGTCCGCGGGCCAAATGGGGACATGGTTCCCCTCGAGACACTCATCACGACCAAGCCGACTGCCGGCCCCGAGTTCACGAACCGCTTCAACCTCTACCGAGCGGCGGAGGTGACTGGCGTCCCGGCGCTCGGCTACAGCTCCGCCCAGGCCATGACCGCGCTCGAGGAGACGGCAGCCCAGGTGCTGCCCAAGGAGATGGGCTACCAGTGGTCCAACGTCTCCTTCCAGGAGAAGAGGGCGGAGGGAACCGCCGCCCTCGTGTTCGCCTTCGCCATGGTGATGGTCTTCCTCATCCTGGCGGCTCAGTACGAGAGCTGGGCCCTTCCCCTGAGCGTCCTCCTCGGGACCCCCTTCGCGGCCTTCGGGGCGTTCCTGGGGCTCTGGCTCGCCCGCTTCGCCAGCCCGGCCTACGTGAACAACATCTTCGCGCAGATCGGCCTCATCATGCTCGTCGGGCTCGCGGCCAAGAACGCGATCCTCATCGTCGAGTTCGCGAAGATGAACATCGACAAGGGGATGGCGCCGGTCGAGGCGGCGCTCGACGCGGCGAAGCTCAGGCTCCGCCCCATCCTCATGACCGCCTTCGCCTTCATCCTCGGAGTGTTGCCGCTCGTGCGCGCCAGCGGCGCCGGCGCCGAGTCGCGGAAGGTGATGGGGATGGCGGTCTTCTCCGGCATGCTCCTCGCCACCTTCCTGGCGGTGTTCCTCATCCCGGCGCTGTTCGTCATCGTCGAGAAGCTTTTCGGCGGGAAGAAGGGGCACGCCGCGCCCTCCGCACCGGCCGCGACGGGGTCGCCCGGTCACCCGCCGGGACAGGTGGCGGCGAGCGAGGGGGTGGTGCGATGAGGCGCCTCGTCCCGATCGCGCTCCTCGCCGCGAGCGCCTGCGCCGTCGGTCCCCGCTACGAGCGGCCCGCCGTCCCCGTCCCCCCGGCGTACTGGGGCGTGCCCGCCGGGGCGGACGCGGTTTCCATCGCCGACCTCCCTTGGTGGGAGATGTTCCAGGACGCGGCCCTGCAAGGGCTCATCCGAGAGGCCATCGCCAACAACCAGGACCTTCGCCTCGCGACCGCGCGGGTGGAGCAGAGCCGGGCGCTCGTCGGCGTCGCGCGGGCCGACTTCTTCCCCCAGGTGAACGTCTCGGCGGGCGGGAGCTACGGCCAGCAGTTCGCCAAGTCCTACTCCCTCTACTCCAGCTTCGGCCCGTCCGGGGTCTACAACGCCAGCGTGGGCGTGTCGTGGGAGATCGACCTGTGGGGGAAGATCCGCAACGCCACCGACGCGGCCAAGGCGAGCCTGCTCGCGACCGAGGAGGGACGCAGGGGGACGCTCATCACCCTGGTGGCGGAGGTCGCCCAGGCCTACCTCGAGCTGCGGGAGCTCGACGTCGAACTGCAGATAGCCCAGAGCAACACGGTCACCCGGCAGGGCACGCTGGACCTGTTCGAGAAGCGGGCCAACGGCGGAATCGGGAACGACCTCGAGGTGAACCGGGCCCGCTCCGACCTGGCCGTGACCGCGGCCGCCATCCCCAGCACCGAGAGGTTCATCGCTTTGAAGGAGAACCAGATCTCCGTCCTCCTCGGACGGCCACCCGGCCCCGTGGTCCGCGGAAGCGAGGGGAACCTGCCCGCACCGCCGAAGCTCCCAGTGGGCGTCCCGGCAGCCCTGCTCGAGCGACGACCGGACGTCCGCGGTGCCGAGGACACCGTCATGGCGGCGACGAGCTCGGTCGGCGTAGCGGTCGCCAACCGCCTGCCGGCGCTCTCGCTTCAGGGGCTCATCGGCCTCGCGGGGCCGCAGCTGCCGAGCATGTTCTCCGCGAACGGCCTCGTCTGGAGCGTGGGCGCAGGCCTGCTCGCCCCCGTGTTCGAGGGCGGGCGGCTCTCGGCCCAGGAGGAGGCAGCGCGGGCCCAGCTGGAGGAGACCGTGGCCGCCTACCGCCAGACGGTTCTCAACGCCTACAGCGAGGTGTCGGGCGCGGCGGTGAGCGTCGTCAAGCTGAAGCAGGTGAGGCTCGAGCAGGAGAAGCAGGTGACCGCCGCGGTCGCCGCCGAGCGACTGGCGCGGATGCGCTACGAGCAGGGGGTGTCCTCCTACCTGGAGGTGCTCGACGCTCAGCAGGTGACGTTCAGCGCCCAGCTCCAGCTCGCGCAGACCTCCCGGGACGAGACCGTCGCCGCGGTGCAGCTCTACCGGGCGCTCGGGGGCGGCTGGCAAGAAGCTCCGACCGACCTCGCGGCCGCGCCGCAGAAGTAGGCGGGACCTCTCCGCGGCGAGCGGGCCCAAGCGCCGCCGGCCCGCTCGCCCCAGGCGAGGCGGGTCTCACCGCTCGCGGCTCGTCGACAAGGCCGCGTCGAGGTCGTCGAGGGAAAAGGGCTTCCGCAGGACGTGCCAGCCGACGATGTCGCGGTGGAGCCCAGACATCACCACCGCGGGGACCGCGGGCCAGCGGCGCCGGACGACGTCGACCAGCTCCGCGCCCGTCATGCCGGGCATGTCGTGGTCGGCGATCAAGGCCGCCACCTGGCCGTCCCGTCGCTCGATGTGCTCCAGCGCCTCCCGCGCGTCGGCGGCCTCGAGCACGGACTCGAAGAGGGCGAGCGCCGTCCGGCGTGCCGCGACGCGCTCGGCCGGGTTGTCGTCGGCGACGATGGCCACCCCGGGACGCGACCGGATGGGAAACGCCGTGGCCGAGCCCTCCGGGGCAGCAGGCAGCAGCACGGAGAAGCGCGTGCCGCGCCCGAGCTCGGTGTGAACCTGGATGTGGCCCCGGTGGCCCCGGATTACGCCGTACACCGAGGAGAGACCGAGCCCGGTTCCCTTGTCGGCGGGCTTGGTGGTGAAGAGGGGCTCGAAGATGCGCGGCAAGATCTCCGGGGCGATGCCCGTCCCGTCGTCCGCGACGTCGATGCGGACAGCGGGGCCGGGCCGCATCCCGGGAAGCTCCGCCATGTCGCCAGCCTCGAGAACCTGGACCTGCCACGACAAGGTGAGCGTGCCCCCCTTCGGCATGGCGTCGCGGGCGTTGAGGGCGAGGTTCAGCAGAGCGTGCTCGATCTCCGAGCGGTCGCCCAGGACCACCGGCATCCGGCCGCCGTCCGCGCCCTGGACCGCCACGGTGATGCTCTTCGGCAGCGTGCGCCGCAGCATCTCCACGAGCGACCGGAGGAGGTCGGCGACGTCCACCGGCCTTGCCACCGAGGGCTCCTTGCGAGCGAAGGCGAGGAGGCTCCGCGTCAAGCCGGCAGAGGACCGCGCCGCGTCCAAGATCGCAGCCACGTCCGCCCGGCGGTTCTCGGGCACGACCTCCACCAGGTCCTCGGCACAGGAAAGGATGACGCCGAGCGAGTTGTTGAAGTCGTGGGCCAGCCCTCCGGCGAGCTGGCCGATGGACTCCATCTTCTGCGACTGGCGCAGAATCGCCTCGAGGCGCGCTCGCTCGGCTTCGGCCCCCTTTCGCTGGGTGACGTCCCTCATCGAGACCAGCCGCGCCTTCTCCCCCCGGTAGACGATGGCGCGGCCGGAGGTCTCGGCGGGAACGATGCCTCCGTCCGGCCGGAGGAGCTCGACGTCGTAGGTCTCGGTGGAGCCGGTGCGCATGTGCTCCTGCACCCGCTCCTTCGAGGCGGGCGTGAGCGGGATCACCTCGAAGCCGGCCCTCCCGACGAGGGCGTCCGCCGTCTCGCAACCGACGATCCTCGCGAACGCCAGGTTGGCGTCGAGGACCCGGCCTTCCGAGTGCACCATGATGCCCTCGGTGCCGATGGAGGACATGGTGCGAAATCGCTCCTCCCCGGCTTGCCTTGCCTCGCGCTCGGCCCGCTCCCTGTCGAGCGCTCCGGTCAGCTCCCGCGTCGACTCCTCGAGCCCCTCCACGATGGAGAGAACGGTGGCGAGGAGGATGCCCATGAGCGCGAGCGAGCCGGTGGCGTAGCGGACGAACAGGGGCGTGGAGGGCGCGAGGGCCGAGAGCCTCCATTCGGCCGCGCCGCCCCACCGCTGGAGGATGAAGCCGTAGGCGACGACGAGGAGGACCATGCCGGAGAAGGCGGTGAGTGCGACGCGCCGGCCGTAAAAGGCGGCGCACCCGACGCAGACCCACCCGAGCAGCAGGGCGTTGCCCGGCGTCAGGCCGAGGGCGTACAGGCTCACACCCGCGAGCAGCGCGGCGAGCAGGACGATGCTCGCAGCCCCGGCCCGGTGCGTCCGCTCCGTGAAGAACCAGGGCACGGAGATGAGCGCGCCCTCGGCGACGAGGCTCGCGATCGTCGCTCCACCTGGCCCTCCGCTCTTCATGCCGAGGTAGAGAAGGAGGGCGCCGTTCGGGAGCCCGAGAAGGGTGCCGTAGAGCCGCACTGCGCGGAAGACGCGATAGCGGACGTGCCCGACGATCTGGTCGACGGGATCGAGCACGGCGGCCTCCGGCGGGGACCGCGGCTGCGCGTCATTGGACATGGAGCTGCCCCGCGATCACGCTAGCAAGGCTGACTGGCAGGTCCAGAATTGCGCCGGGGGTCCAAACGCCCAGCGGGCAGCGGAATCGTGCCCGAGGCGTGCCGGAGAGTCGGACCCGGAGCGAAGGGTCGGCCTCGATCTGGCCCTCGGGGACCAAAGAACCGGAGGTCGTGCTGCCGGCGGCGGCGAAGTCACAGGGGTCGCACCTCTCCCTCCATGGGCTCTCCGCGGAGCCTTCCCTGGTACCTTGGAGGTGGGGCGGCCCGTACCCTGAGTCCCTGACGCGCAAGGCAGGCCTTGGACTTTCCCCGCCGTCCCCGCTCGTTTTTCTTGGGGGGCCCGTTGGCGCGCCGCATGAAAGTGGCGCATTCATGACATTCAGCGGCATCCCGCTACGGAAGAAGGTGGTGCTGGCAGGCCTTGCCCCGGCCTTGGCGCTGGGCCTCGTGTTCGCCCTCGTCCTCGCGGCCTTCGGCTGGCGGGTGTCCGGAGCGGTGCGGGAGCGCTTCGGGGCCGCAGCCGAGGGTCAGCTGACCCGGGCCGCCCTCGACCTGCGAATGCTCGCCGAGGTCTCGCACGCGGAGCTGTCGGGCCGCGTGGCTTCGAACCTGGACGTGGCGCGCGACGTCGTGGCCCGGGGAGGTGGCATCTCGGTCGGCCGGGACGCAGTCGGGTGGGAGGCCGTGAACCAGTTCGACAAGTCAAAGACGGCGCTCGAGCTCCCGCGGCTGCTCGTCGGCGGCAACTGGCTGGGACAGAACAAGGACGCCAGCAAGGGAACTCCGGTGGTGGACGAGGTGACCCGCCTCGTCGGGGGCAACGCCACCGTCTTCCAGCGGATGAACGACCGCGGCGACATGCTGCGCGTCGCCACCACGGTCCGGAACGCACAGGGGGCGCGCGCTATCGGGACGTACATCCCCGTCTCCAACCCGGGCGGGCAGCCAAACCCGGTGCTGGCGCGCGTGTTGCGCGGCGAGCGGTTCGTCGGTCGCGCCTTCGTGGTGGACGCCTGGTACCTGACCGCCTACGAGCCGCTCCAGGACAAGTCCGGGGCCATCGTCGGCATGCTCTTCGTCGGCATCCGTCAGGACTCGCTCGAGAGCATCCGAGCCGCCCTCACGGGATTCCGCCTGGGAGCCACCGGCCACGCGTACGTGCTGGGAGGGAAGGGAACCCAGCGCGGCCAGGTCCTGGTGGCGCCCCCGGGCTCGAAGGAGGGAGAGACACTGTGGGAGGCCCGCGACCAGAGCGGCAACGCCTACGTCCAGGAGATCGTCACCAAGGCGGTGAACCTCAAGCCCGGTGAGCAATTCGTCTATCGCTATCGTGCGCCTCTGGCGCGCACCGCGGCGGTCGCCTACTTCGAGCCCTGGGACTGGATCGTCGTCACCGAGATCGACGAGGACGAGATCGCTGCCCCGGCGCTCGAGGTGACCCATGGAGTCTCCCTGGCGATCCTGGTCGCGGTGCTCCTCGGCGGAGGATTGCTGGCGTGGACCGCGATCGCGGTGCGTCGCCTGGCCACCCGGGTGGCGGCGCCAGTCGAGGCGATCGCCGACGCCGCCGAGCGCATCGCCCGGGGCGACGTGCGCCAGACCATCACCCACCAGGGCTCGGACGAAGTGGGTCGCCTCGCCCAGGCGTTCCGCCACACCATCGAGTACCTGAACGACGTGGCGCGCTGCGCGCGCGCCATGGCCGAGGGGGACCTCTCGGTGGAGCTCAAGGCTCGGTCCGAGGCGGACGAGCTCACCCAGAGCTTCCTCGCCGCCCGGGCCGCGCTGCGCGATGTGGTAGCGGTCACCGGCGAGCTGAGCAACGCAGGGATCGAAGGGCGCCTGGCGGCGCGCGCCGACGTGGAGAGGTTCCGGGGGGCCTACCGCGACGTGGTCCTGGGAATGAACTCGACCCTCGAGGCGGTCACGAGGCCGCTCTCGGCCGCCGCGGACGCGCTCGATCGGATCGGACGCGGCGACGTGCCGGATCCGCTCGCGGCCGGGTGGAAGGGGGACTTCGCCCGGGTCGAGCAGAGCATCAACCGCTGCATCGCCGCCGTGCGCCTCCTGGTCGAGGACGCGGACCTCCTCGGGAGGGCGGCCGTCTCCGGCGAGCTACGGGCGAGGGCCGACGCGACGCGCCACGGCGGCGACTTCCGGCGCATCGTCGAGGGCGTGAACGCCGCGCTCGACGCGGTGGTCGGACCCCTCTCGGCTGCTGCGACGCAGTTGCAGAGGATCTCGCGCGGAGACTTCCCGGACCGGGTCGACGGCACCTTCCCCGGCGATTTCTCGCAGATCCGGGAGAGCCTGGAGCGGTCGGTCACCGCGGTCCGGGCCCTCGCCGCCGACGTCCGCGCGCTGTCCGAGGCGGCGGTGGCAGGGAAGCTGGCGACGCGCGCGGATGTATCCCGCCACCAGGGGGAATACCGCGCCGTCGTCGTGGCCTTGAATTCGACGCTCGACGCGATCATCGCCCCGGTGCAGGAATCCACCGGGGCGCTCCAACGGCTCGCGGCCCGCGATCTCACGGTCCGGGTGGTCGGCCACTACAACGGCGAGCACGCGCGAATCCGCGATGCCGTGAACGCGACCGCCGTGGCGCTCGAGCGGGCCATCGGCCAGGTCGCGACGACGGCGGAGCAGGTGGCCGGGTCGGCGTCTGAGATCGCGAACTCGAGCACGGCCGTGGCGTCGGGAGCGAGCGAGCAGGCGAGCGCCATCGAGGAGACCTCGACGAGCCTTGAGTCGATGGCCGAATCCGCGAGGACCACCGCCGACGCCGCGACCCAGGCGACCGCCCTCTCGGACGGGGCCAACGAAGCCGCGCGGCGCGGCACCGAATCGGTCGCCGTCCTGCGGGCCGCAATGGATCGCGCGCGCACGTCCGCCCAGGGAACGTCGCAGATCATCAAGGACATGAGCGAGATCGCCTTCCAGACGAACCTCCTCGCCCTCAATGCGGCGGTCGAGGCGGCCCGGGCGGGCGAGGCCGGGCGCGGCTTCGCGGTGGTGGCGGAGGAGGTGAGGAGCCTCGCCCTGCGTTCCAAGGAGGCGGCGGCGCGCACCGAGGCCCTCATCCGGGAGTCGCTCTCGCACGTGGAGAACGGCGCCAAGACCGGGGAGGGCGTGGCCGAGGTGCTGAGAGAGGTCTCCAGCTCTTTCGAGCGCGTCAGCGCCGTCGTGGGCAGGATCCGGGAGGCGGCCTTGGCGCAGTCCGCCGCCGTGGCGCAGGTCCGGCAGGGGGTCGGCCAGATGGACGGCGTCACCCAGACGAACGCCGCGAGCGCCGAGGAGGCGAGCGCGTCGGCTGCAGGTCTCGCCCAGCAGGCGGAATCGCTCGCGGCGATGGTGCGGGGCTTCCGGATCGGCGAGCAGCGCGAGGGCTCGGCTCCGCCCGAGGTGGAGGGACGACCTTTGGGCAGCGAAGGTCCCCTGGCTCGAGCATAGGGCTCGGCGCGGCCGATCTCGCGAGCGCGTTCGTAGCCGGGGCCCGAGGAGAGGGCTTTCCCGGAGCGTCGCCCTCCGATGGACGCTCTCGCCCGGTGTCCCGGGACGCTATTTGGCCGAAAGCTTGGGCTTGGAGGCGAGCTCGGCCTCGGCGCCGTCGGTCAGGATCCGCGCCTCCTGGACCTTGTGGAGCGTGTACTGGGGCGCGTGAACTCCCCAGGATCCGTCCTTCTCCACGGCGTCCACGATCTCCTGTGCCTGGTTGACCATCGCCTGGACCTGCGCGCGCCTCGGCTGCGGGAGCCTGCTCTTCGCGAGGTCCGGGGCGAGCTTGGCGAGCGCCGCCTTCACCTCCTTCAGTCCCGTCTTCACCGGGTTCTGCCAGGCGACGACCTTCCCGTAGATCATCTTCTGGCTGGTGAAGCGGAGGTCCTCCGGAAGCTGGGACTGGGCGGGGCTGTGGCAGCCACCCGCCGCCGCCATGTTTGCGTCGCCCCAGCTGGTCCGCCCGCAGGACCACATGAGGTCGAGGAACGGCTTGCCGTCCTTCTTGGCGAGCCGCCAGGCGCCGTCCTTGTAGTCGCGGCCCTTTCCTTCGGGCGGGTTCAGGGTCTTGGCGTCGGGGTCGACCACGATCCTCCAGATGTGGGAGGTGCGCTGCGTGTCGAACCCGGCATAGTCCGGGTACTGGATGGAGCCGAAGTTCTCGCAGCTCATCATGGCCGGCATGTGGCAGCTCGAGCACTTGTTGGCGCCGTGAACGTTGTTCTTCGCGAAGAACGCGCCCTGCACGGTGTGGCAGTCCTGGCACTCCTTCTTCAAGCCTGGAACGGTGTAGCTGTCGCGCCAGTCGTTGGCGGTGACCTCGTGCGGGTCGTGGCAGGTCCCGCAGCGCATCCCCTTCTCGGTGTGCGCGGTGTAGTAGGCCTGGGCGCCCTCGGTGCCACACGACGGGCACTTGCTCTTGAAGTAGGCGCTGAAGGGGCGCTTCGGGTCCTTCTTCGCCTCGTCGGCATTCCACGCGAAACGCTGGTGGCACCGCTCGCAGTTCGACGGCATGCCCGTCCCGCGCGCGCCCACCAGGTGTCCGCCTGCGCCGTGACACTCCTCGCAGGTGATGCCCTTGTTGATGGTGTGCCTGCGCAGCTCCTCAGGCTTCCCCAGGGCCGCGATGAGCTCCTCCTGGCTCTTGAAGTCGAACTTGAAGCTATGACAGACCTCGCAGTAGGAGCTGGCGGGTTGGAAGAGCATGCTCTTGCGATTCTTGGCGCCGTAGGAGGTCATTCCCCAGACGGAGGAGCCGTTGTCGCCGAACTCCTCGAGCTTGGTGGGGAAGCCCGGCACGTAGGAAGCAATCTTCCTCGCGACGTCGGGAGTCATCGACTCCGCCCAGCTGCGGGAGAACTGGTTCCCCCCGGCCACGAGCGTCCCCGTCCGGTCGCGGAGCGTCCCCCCCTCGACGTGATAGGTGCCGCGCACCAGCCAGGCGTCGAGGAACCCGTACTTGGTCCGGGGGGTCCCGACCACCGCGAACACCATGTCCGGCGTGATCCCCTGGGGGAGGACCGATGCCTTGCCTCCGTACAGCCCCTTCGTCAGGTCGCCGCCCGGGATCTCCTCCAACTCGTCGGGAAACCGGACCACCTTGGCGTGGCGTGACCGGGCCCACTTCTCGTACTGCACCGGGTGGCACTCCCCGCACTTCTTCGCTCCCACGAACTTGTTGGGGAGGTCGAGGATCGACTCCATCGGCAACCGGTAGGTGATCGAGGCGTGGCGGTTGTTCTGCTTGGCGTAGTCCGCACCCCCGCCGAACTCCACGAACTCCTCCTCCCGGTCGCTGATCTGGTACTTGCCGACGAGTCGCCCTTCCTTCTCGTAGACGGTGAAGAGAGGATGGGTCTTCTTCAGGAAATCGTAGAAGGCCTTCTCCTGCTCCAGGTACCCCTCCAGCGTCCGGGGAGCGCCTTCCGCGGACGCCTCCCGGCTGGCCGCCGGTGGCTCTTGCGGGCCGCCCGCCGATGCCGGGGTCGCGCCCAGGAAGCCTGCGAGCAACGCCGTCCACAACGTCCCGCGCGTGATGGTCACGTGTTCCCCCTTCCCGAGAGGAGCGACGAACCCGTCGCGAATTCACCGCTGCCCGGGCCGCGACACCGGAGAGCGGCCCCCATTGTACGCCACGCGAGGACGTCGCGGCCGTTCGCCGGTGCACGCCGCCGGCTCCTCGCCATTCCTCGCGAGGATGGGCGCGAATTGCGGCATACTGGCCGGCCATGGCTCGCGTCCTCGTGCCGCTGGTAGCCGCTCTCTGTTTGATCCCGGACGCGCCGGTTCTCGGATGGCGCGCGATCCCCACCTGGGGGGCGCTGCTCGCAGGAGTGGCCGTCGCTCTCACCTTCCGGAATCCGTGGCCCGCCCGGACGAAGGCGCTCACTCCCCGCTTGCTCGCCGTGTCGGTGGTGGGCCTGGGCGCCGCGATGAACCTGCGAACCGTGGCCATCGCGGGGCTGCAGGGATTCGGCTACACGCTCGCCGGGATTGCCTGCACGCTGGCGCTCGGCGCAGCCATCACCCGGCTCCTCGCGGTGCGTCGAGAGACCGGCATCCTGGTGAGCGTGGGGACGGCCATCTGCGGGGGAAGCGCCATCGCCGCCGCTGCGCCGGTGATCGGGGCGGGCGACGACGAGACGAGCGCCTCGCTCGGCATCGTCTTCCTGCTCAACGCGCTCGCGCTGCTGGTGTTTCCGCCGGTGGGCCACCTGCTCGGGCTCTCCCAGCACGCCTTCGGCCTCTGGGCGGCCCTCGCCATCCACGACACCTCCAGCGTCGTGGGGGCCTCGGCAACCTACGGGAGAGAGGCGCTCGAGATCGCCACCACCACCAAGCTCGCCCGCGCCCTCTGGATCGTCCCGGTGACTCTCCTGCTCGGTGCCATCATCGCCCGCGAGCGACACGCCCAAGCGGTGAAGCCGAGGGCCAAGCGTCCCTGGTTCATCCTCGGGTTCCTGGCCGCCGCGGCCGCCGTGACCTACCTCCCAGGCCTGAGCGGGGCTGGAAGCGTGGTCGCCGCTATCGCCCGGAGGACGCTCGTGCTCACGCTCTTCCTCCTCGGGCTGGGCCTCTCCCCCGCGGCGGTGGCGAGGGTGGGGGCGCGCCCCTTCGTCCTCGGCGTGCTGCTCTGGGTGGCCGTGGGAACGGCCACCCTGGGAGCCATCCTGGCCGGTTGGATTCGCTGATCGAGTGCGCGCGGAGGGGCGGGGTCGGCGCCTCGGCGCTGCCTCCGCCTTCTCGAGGCACGGGTCGCGCGACGTGGAATGTATCTCGCAAGGTGTCTACCGTAGCGCATGCCGCCGAACTCACGGCGGCCGAACCCGCGTCGCTCGCATCGTGCGACACCCCTATCCACCTCGACGTCTTGGTTTCGAGGCGCCTGCGGCTCTGAGCCAGCGGCCAACGGGCCCGTGGTCGCCTTCGCAAGGCACCCGCCGTCGCCTATCATCGTCGGGGCTGGGGCACCGCCGGGCGCAAGCTGGACCGGCAGCGCTCCCGTCCGCGGGTTGCTTCGCACCGCCTGCGCCCTTTGGTTTCGAGGACTGCGATGCTTCGACTTCTCCTGGGCCTCACTCTCCTGCACGGCGCGGAGGCGCCTGCCGCCTTCGCGCCGGACGCGGCGCCGCCAGCTTTAGCGGCTCCCATCCAGCGGGCCGAGATCGCGGTGAAGCACCTCCAGCAGCGCCTTCAGGCGGCGCTTGCCGAGGCTCTCCGGGCGGGGGGGCCGGGAGCGGCTGTCGTCGTCTGCCGCGACAAAGCCCCCGCCCTCGCCGGACAGGTCGCGCGCGAGGAGGGAGTCTCTGTGGGCCGCACAAGCGCCCGCCGCCGGAACCCCGGCAACGCGCCCCCGCCTTGGGCGTCTGTGACCGTGGCGGCGGCGGACGGGAAGCGAGCCGAAGACGTTCGGCCGGTCGCCTTCGACCTGGGAGACCGGGTTGGGCTTCTACGCCCCATCGCTGTGGGCGCGCCCTGTCTCGCCTGCCACGGTCCCCGGGCAACCCTCGCCCCGGAGGTTCGCGACGTCCTCGCGAAGGCGTATCCGGCCGACCGGGCGGTGGACTATGCCACGGGCGACTTGCGAGGCTTCTTCTGGGCCGAGGCGAGAAAATAGGAGCGACTTCGATGCTGAAGCTGCGGGCTGGGGCGCGTCCTCCATCCTCTCGTAGTGATTCTTCTTGCGCACCGCACCGGCTCTTCGACGGCGCGCGGGAGCGGCAAGGGTTCCCCGCGAATTCGACGGACGGGACGGCCCTCCGCAATCCTCACCGATGCATCCTCGGTACGGGGGCTCGCCGCAGGGAGATTCTTGGCTCCCTCACTCGCTCGGGCCGAACGTGAGCTGATAGGCGACATAGGCCTGTCCGCTCGCGCTCACGAAGGAGTGGCCGGCGGAGAGCAGGATGTGCTGGAGGTCGCTCAGGTCGACGACGAGGCCGAAGTTGAAGCGCGTGTCCGTCGGGCTGCCGTCCTGGCCCGCCATGCCGTGGTAGACCTCGCCTCCGACCGCCAGCCACTTCACGATCTGATACTGCGCCTGCCATCCGACGAACCAGGAGCCGCTGGAGCCGGGGCCCGGGTTGCCGATCCAGTATCCCGCTCCGCCGTAGGTCGTCCACGGGCCGAAGCTCTTCTGGAGCCAGATGGGCAGCAGTACCTGCACGTGTCCGACCCCGAGGCCACGAGCTGCGTTTCCCACCGGCACCTCAAGGAGGAGAAACGTTCCCACTTGGGGGATCCAGTCCCCCTCGTGTACGAAGCGAAACTTGGCTCCAACCTCTATGTCGCCGGGCCCGTACTGGAACGCTCCGCCGTCCGGGCTGGCCCACGCCATGGGGACGATCGCGTGGAGCTGCAGGTCGGGAACGGCGCCGTAGTTCACCTCGATCTGGGGCAGGGTTCCATCGGCGCCTTGGCCCTTCGTCCAGAAGTTCTGGAACGCCAGGTAGACCTCCCAGTGCCTGTGCTCGACGGGCTCCGGGTCATCGGTGGTGTAGGGCGGGCCCGCCGGGGCGAGGGCCGGGTGGAGGAGTCCGAGCGCTGCGATCGCGCCGCGCCAGGCGAGCGCCTTGGGGTGAGTCGTCCGGGCGGGCACGAGAAGCATGGAGATCATGGACAATTCGGAGCAGGTACCGGGGCCAAGTTGGCGACGGCGACCATCTCCGAGCCAGTGCAGGGCTCTACACTTCCAGGGCGCCCGCTGGCCACTTCGCCTTGCGCTCCCGCACGCGTGGTCCCCGTCGAGGTGGGCCGGTTGTGGAGACTGCCCGTGCGCGGCCCGATAGTACCGCGCCGGGGCGGCTCCGGGGATGGTCTCCGGTGGGGGGAGGGTTCCGGAGCCGGACGCCGACTCGAGAGGCGCGACCCTCGGTCGATGCCACCTCGGAAAGACCTGCGCCGCGGCGGAGCCGCGATATCCTTGGGTGCGCCTAGCCCGCGGGCCGCTGAGTGCGTGGACGGGGGCGGCCGACAGGAGGCCCGATGACGAGCAGCCGCGAAGCGCTGGCGGAGCAACTCCTCAGGACCCGAGTTGGACGGTATGTGCTGCTCGTGTCGCTGGTCGTCGAGATCTTCGTCATTCCACCCTTGGTCTCCATGGGGGATCTCCCTCGCTGGATCCAGGCTGGGGCCTTCAGCGTCACGATGGTCGTGGGGCTCTACGCGCTGACGCCGCGCGGGGTGATGCGGGGGATCGTGATGTGCGTCGCGGCTTCCGCCCTGGTCGCCCGATGGGTCGCGGTCGGCCTCGGGGCGAGCGCCGTCATCCTCGTCCAGGCGGCGACGGCCGGGGTGGCGACGGCGAGCTTCGCGGCGGTGCTCCTCCGGGACGCATTCTCGAAGGGTCGCTTCCCGGATCGCCTCCTCGCGGTGCTGCTCGCTTATATCCTTCTCGGGGCGACGTGGGCCCAAATGTACGCCTTCCTCGACGTCGTGTACCCGGGCGCGCTGCACCTGCCCGGTGCTGCGCTCACCATCTCGGAGTTCCTCTACTTCAGCTTCGTCACGCTGACCTCCGTGGGGTACGGCGACATCGTCCCGGTGCACCCGATTGCCCGGAGCCTCGCGGCACTGGAAGCGCTCGCCGGGCAGATCTTCCTAGTTGCCATCGTGTCGCGCTTCGTCGGGGTGGGGCTGGCCGGTTCCCGTGACTCGGCCGAGGTGTGACGCCGGGGAGCCGCGGCGCCGATGGTCGGGGCCCTCTGTACCCTAGCCGGGGCGGCCGGGGGGCGTGCCGGGTCACCGGGACCTCGCTAGACTCAGGCGAGGAGCGACCATGATCGCCAGCGACTGGAAGCACACCGCCTGCATCCTCTGCGAGTGCAACTGCGGCCTCGAGGTCGAGTTGGGAGGTGAGGGAGGTCGCCACCTCGTTCGTCTGCGCGGCGACAAGCGGCGCCCTTCCTACGCGTGCGAGAAGCGCATCGGCTCGACCACTACCAGAACGGTCTCGATCGACTGACCTCGGCTACGCCACCGCCACGCGTCGCGCCCTGGGCTCGACGTTCCGCTCGAGCGCTCTCGCCCAGGAGAAGACCGGGGAGTTCTGGGTCGCCGACCGCATGTTCGGCACGGCGATGATGCGCGCCGACTTCGAGCGCTGCGACGTCGCCCTCTTTCTCGGCAAGAACCCGTGGAACTCCCATTCGATCCCCCATGCGCGCGTCACCTTGAAGGCGATCGCCAGGGACCCGGCCCGGACCCTCATCGTCGTCGACCTGCGCCGCACCGAGACCGCCGAGCTGGCGAACATCCACCTGCGGGTCCGCCCCGAGCGGGATCGCGGACCGCGCAGCCGAGCCGGGCTGCCTTTCCCCGGGGGGCGCCGATCGATCGCCTAAAGGTGAAGCGGGTAGCGTAGCCTTGCGCCGGAGCGATCTCGGGCTGTCGAGGTCGAGGGAAGTGTACGCATACGAGGTCCGCTGGCGGACCAAAGGGAGACGACATGATTCGGAAGCTGAGCCTGGTCGCCGCCGTCGGCGCGCTGGCGGTCCCGCCTCTCGCCCGCGCCGAGGAGGCATCCCCACCTAGGGTGGGCGTGGGCGTGGGCGTCAACCTCGGCAACGTGTTCTCGGGAGGCTCCCTTGCAGCCTCCCCTGTCGACGTCTTCGTCCCCATCAACGTGACCGACTCCTTCCGGCTCGAGCCCTCGTTCGGCTACTGGTACGTGGGGCGCGGCATCACGGTCTCAGGGCTGAACGGAGCCTCGACCTCGACCGGCGGCTACGCCGTGGAAGCGGCACTTGGGGGCTTCTACCTCCTGCGCCCCACTCCGCCGTTCACTGTCTATCTCGGTGGCCGGGTAGGCGTGGCGTTCATCGGCCATAGCTCGCAGGACGTGGCTGGAGTGGTCACGTCCGTCAGCGAGACCGACATGTACGTGAACCCGACCCTCGGGCTGGAGTGGGCCGTGAGCCGGAACTTCTCCGTCGGCGGGGAGGCGGCGCCGGCGTTCCGCTTCTACTTCAACCCGACCGTGACGGTCGGAAACGTCTCGACGAACGTGTCGGGGAGTAAGTTCGGGACCGGCTTCGACGCGGTCCTCCTGATGCGCCTGTACCTCTAGGTCCTTCCGGACCGGCCCCTGAAAGGCGCGCTGTCCGAAGGGCACACCTACCTGGGGAGGTGCACCCTCCCAGGGAGCCCGCGGAACGGGGGCGGGCCTGGAAGGGCGCGACGCGAGGGCGGTCCCGAGAGGAGCGGCGTGGGACGCGCTTCGGCGGGCGTTCCCTTGACGATCAGCCTCCCTCGGTCGAATGGCATCGACGGTCGAAGGGTTTTCTGGTTGTCTACCCGGTGGACATCATGCTGGACCGCGTGACGGCGGCGTTGGCAGTCATCGTAGGCGTCCTCGGGCCTGCGGGGCCGGAGGCTCCCGGTCTTCCCGACACGCCGGCCGGGACGGCATCCGCCGGGTTGCCGAGGCTCACCTACACCGGGAAGGCTTTTCCACCCGAGGGATCGGCGGCGGACCAGGAACTCCTCAAGGCCTTGCTCCAGGCCCAGGCGGGGGTGGGGAGCGAGCGGGCCATCGCTTCCCGAACGACGCGGTGGCTGAGCGACGCCGGCCTCGACGCGCGGCTCGCCGCCCTGCAGGAGGCTCAGACCGGGGAGCAGGCCGCGCGCTCTGCCGACCTCCGCCGACGCCTCCGCCGCGCTTGGGCCGACGTCACCGAGGTGATGACCGCCCGCTGGATGGTGGATCCGCGGCTCGGTTGCCGGCAAGAGGGCATCGAGCTCGAGGTCCTCATGGGGGTCGCGCCAGGCGCGCCGGCGTACGCCGGGCTGCCGGTCGCGCGCACCAAGGCGAGGTCGTGCCTGGAGAGGCAGCTGGTGATGCTCCGGCCGCTCGAGAGGGCGAACCGGGCTCTGCAGGGGGCCATCGCTGAGGCGAGGACGGCGCTCGCGTCAGGTTCCCGCTCAGCGGCGGGCGATCCCGCGGGCGTGCCCGCCCAAGGCGCCGCGGGTGGCGCGGCTCCCTCGCCGCCCGGAGGAGGGTAGTTCGTGCGCAGGTTCGTCATGGTGGCGGTCGCGGGGATCGCCCTCGTGTTCGCGGGAGCGCTCGCCGTGATCCTGTTCGCGACCGCGCCTCGTCCCCCTTCTCAGGGCGAACTACCGCCGGTGGAAGGGAGACAGCAGGCGGCCGCTCCGGCTGGCGGCCCGCCGCCGGCGGCGCCGACGGCACTGCCTCCACTCCCGGCGCCGGCGCAGACGGCGCCCGCCGCGCCCGCCGTGCCGCTGGGCTGGGAGCAGGCCCGGACCCTGCAGATCCCGGAGGGTGTGGCGGCAAGGGAGCTGTCGCCGCCGCTCGCCCCCTGCTTCGCTCAGGTCGGCCGGGGCGGCGGTGGATCGGTTCTCCGCCTCTCGCTGGAGGGGATCCCGGGTGGCCTGCGAGTGGTCGACGCGCAGCCCGTGAGCCGCGAGCCGGGGATCGAGGGGCTCGTGAGCTGTGCCCAGGACATCCTGAGAGACCGGAAGATCTCGATGGGAGGGTTCCAGCCCGGCGAGCGATTCGAGGCGAGCTACGTGCTGAACGACGGGAGCTCCGCCAAGCCCGCAAGCGGCGATGCCCCCGGGACCACGCCCGCGAGAACGTTCCGGCGCCAGCGGGGAAGGGGTCCCGGCGTGCCAGCCGTGACGGGTGGGCTCCCCTGATGGCGACCCGGCTTTTCGCCGAAAACAGGGACCGGGGTGGCGTGACTCACCCGGCACCCAAGTTCGCCCTGCCCATAAGCTACTACGACCGATAGGAGTCCCGAGGCTCGCTCGCTAACCTGAACACCTCGAACCGCCGGATGCGGACCCGCCTATCCGGTGGTGTGGGAGGGGTGTAGCCGGCGAAGACCGGCTACACCCCATCCCGATCAACAGACTCCCCGGCTCACTTCACGACCAGGCTCGTCCGCATCATTTCCGAGTCCTCGTGCGAGTTGATGTGGCAGTGCCACACGTACGGGCCCGAGGTCACGGAGGGGAACACCCAGTTGCCGGCGTCGCCGTTGCCGCACTTGTTGGTGTTGGCCGATGTGCTCGAGCAGCTCACCGAGGAGTTGCTCCCGTTGCTCGTCACCGAGCAGACGTTGGTGGCGAAGCAGTTGGGATTCCCCGAGCCTGGGGCGGTGACGTCGAGCCCCTTCGGGTCGGTCGACTGAGTCCAGCTCCCGTCCCAGTAGGCGATGAACGTCAGGACCTGGCCCGGCATGGCCCGCATCGCGTCCTTCCAGCCGGCCTCGACGGCGGGCGGCGGCTGGGGAGATCCCAGGAGAAAGTTCGGCGTCCCCGGAATCGTGCCCGCCGGGTCGACGGTGAGCTGCTGCAGGCCGCCGGGGGCGGGACCGAGCGTGCAGGCGCTGTCCGCCGGATCCGACTGGCACATCGCGAGCTTCCAGTTCGCCACGTCGAAGCTCTGGCGGCGCACGATCTGGGCCTTCACGAGGTGCGGGTGGATGGGGTGGGCGTCCACCGTGCTGTTGATGATGTTCCAGACCTCGTAGGTGCCCTTCTTGGGAGTCTCCGTCACGTCATACTCGAAGGGAACGCCGTTGATCTGGAGCCCGAGGGAGGCGCCCGTCGTGCCGTCGATACGCTCGTTGAGGTAGAGGTTGCGGACGGCGGACACCTTGATGGCCGGGTTCACGTTGCCCTTGCCGTCCGTCAGGGCCATGAAGTCCGGATCGAGCGTGGTCGGGATGTAGAGGCAGGTCGCCGGCAGGTTGGCGGGCTGCGATGCGCACGTCGGGACCGGGGGAATGCTCGTGCCGCTGATGGGGGTCTTCAGGCTCGTCACCACGTCGAACCGCATGATGGTGGCGAGGTCCTGGTATGCGCTGGCCGGGTCGAAGGGGCCGTTGCCGCCGTCGGGATAAGGGCCGGGAGCGTCGTTGATCAGGTAGATCGACTGGCCGGCGTAGGCGCTGAAGTTGAAGACGAACTCGTAGCGCTCTCCGGGGCACATGAGGATCTGGGTCGCTGTCACCGGCTTCGGCAGGTAGCCCTGCTCGTTGGCGATGACCGTGAAGGGGATGAAGTTCGTGGGCTCGGGGCCGAGGGTCCCGTTCGAGAGCCACGGATTCGTGGTGCTGAAGCCCAGGTTGTAGCAGCGCGAGTCGGAGCCGTCGACGAGCCGGATCCGGTAGTTGCCGTTGACGACCGTCTTCTTTGGCCAGATCACCCCGTTCACGAGGGCATTGCTGGCGAAGTACTCGGGCACCCACACCGGGTGAACCTGCGGGTTCGGGCCCGGTGCGAAGCTCGTGTTCCCCGGGGCGAAGGAGTAGGTGCTGTCACCGACGGCAGGTGGAGGCGGCGAGACGGGGTTCGACATGCCGCTCGGGAAGTTGATGGTCCCGTCGGCGTTGAAGTCGCGGTCCTGGATGGCGAAGAAGAAGTCGTAGAGAGGGATGTTGAGATCGCCGCGCGGCTGGGTGAGGACGTCCACCCAGGTGTAGGCGCAGCTGTCCGGGGCCGGGCCGGTGCACTTGCCGCTTGCGACCGCGTAGTGCCTCGAGGGATCCCTGACCGGGAAGAAGCCCGCCGGCCCCGCGATTACGTTGTGATGGGTCTTCCCGAGGGTGTGGTCGTGGAACCAGATCGTCGATTCCCGGTTCACCATCGGGTAGGTGTAGGTGTCGTAGTAGTAGGAACTCAGCGAGTTGGCCGCGCCGCCCGGCCGGAAGATGTTGGAATACTCGACCCCCACCGAGTACTCGGAGAGAGCGCCCTTGGGGGCCCCGAACGCCGGGTCGAGTGGCCAGGGCTGCGGGCTGTAGATCCTCCCGGTATTCCGGTTGCCGAACCACTTCTCGGCGAAGCCATCGGTCTGGGGGGGGATCTCGCCCCCGTGGAGGTGCGTCACCCAGGAGTTGTCCGGCTGCATGGGACTGCCGTACTGACTCACGCCGTTGTAGGGCAGCGGATTGTTCTGGAAGGTGAAAGGAGCCTTCTGCGGATCGATGGCGAACTTCACCCCCATGAAGGTGCGGTCGATGCCGCATGGCCAGTCAGCGGCCTCGGGGTGCGGGCAGAACAGGTGGTTGTTCGGGAACTCGTTGATGTACTTCACCACCACCGGCCGCCCGGTCGTCCCGCGGATGCTGATGGACGGCCACGTGGCGACGTAGTTGTTCGCGGACCAGGATGAGGTCGGGCCGGGCGAGAACAGGCCGAGGCTGGTGAGCGTCGAGGTGACCGGGCCGCCATTCATGTTGACCTGGCCCACGCCCCAGATCGGGGTGAGGAGCGGATTCCCGCTGGCGTCGGTGACCCCCGTCCACTGCTTTCCGTTCGGGACGGTGAACCCGGGGTTCGGGAAGAGGCCCGCCTTGGCGATGCCGTCGAAGCCCCAGCTCTCGTGGAGACCGATCTCGTAGTAGTCGGCATTCTTGTACTTGGTGGTATCGGGCGTGTAGTCGAGCGGGTTGAGCGCCTCCCACGTGTACTTGTTCTTCCTCTGGGTGTTCCCGGTGAGGAGTCCCTGGTTGAGGTTGGGGGCGGTCACGCTCCCGCACTTGCCCCAGCTCGCTGCAGTTTGGTTGGAGGTGCCGCCAAAGTCACATGCGAACGAGGGAGCGTTGCCGGTCGTGCAGATGGGGAGGTTGGCAAGTGGGGCATTCGCCGATGTCACGCACTGGCCCGGATAGGGATAGAGGGACTGCCACGCGCCACCCGTCGGCGCGTTCGCCCAGTTCTGAGGTGGATACGGAACCTGCGCGCTCGTGGAGACTGCGACCGCAGAGGCCGCGAGCGCGGCGAGCACGGTCGATGCACGTATGGTGACTCTCACGTTGAACCCTCCCAGGCTGACGTGACTACCCTTTGAACGGGTACGATCAGGCGCTCTCGTTGCTGCGAAACCGCAAAGGCTCACCCTCGGAGAGCAAGTGTCACCAACTGTGACGAGACCGGGGAAGCCTTTTTGGGGGATTCTCCGCGGCACATCTTGCGCGCAAACCGTGCGCGGCGACGCGTTCTGAGCCGGAACTTCCCCGCCTCTCCGAGGGCGCTTCACGAACGAGGGCAGGTCCGCTCAGGCCAGTCCCGCTTCCCTCCCGGCGGCAGGCCAGACGCTCCGCACGGCGGCGGGGCGCTCTCGGAGGTAGAGGGCAATCCCGGCGAGCGCCACGAGCGCGGAGGCTCCGGCAAGGAGGAGGAGCGGCACCCGCGGCCCGGGCAGGAACGCCGCTAGGACCGCAGCCAGGGCCAGCCCCGCCCAGCCGGCCCTCTGGACGTTCCGGAACCGGCGCAAGCGCCCGACCCAGGCGGGATCGATCTCGTCGAGTCGCTCCCAGAGGACCTGCTCCTGGCGCCAGTACGTGTAGACGACGGGGATGATCTCGAGCGTGAGGAATGCGGACGTGACGAGCCCTCCCACCATGGGTGCGGCGATGCGCTTCATCACGTCGGCCCCGGACCCCGTGGCCCACAGGAGGGGAAGGAGTCCGACGAGCATGGTCCCGACCGTCATCAGCTTCGGCCGAACGCGCATCACCGTGCCCTCCATGTGGGCCCAGACGATGTCGGAGAGATCGCGGATCTTGCCGGCGCTGCGCCGCCGCTCGTACGCCTGGTCGATGTAAACGATCATGACGATGCCGGTCTGGGCGGCCAGGCCGACGAGGGCGATGATCCCGATCCACACGGCGGTGGAGAGGTGGTAGTCGAGCGCCCAGAGGAGCCACACGCTCCCTACCAGCGCGAAGGGGACCGAGAGCAGCACGATCATTACCTCCGTCAGGTTCCTGAAGTGCCACAACAGCAGCCCGACGATGAGAAGAAGCGTGAGCGGCACCACGATGCGGAGCCGGGCGTTCGTCTTCTCGAGCAGCTCGTACTGGCCAGTCCAGTGGAGGAAGTACCCGGCAGGGAGGACGAGATCCCCGTGGTCGATCGCCGCCCCCGCCCGCGCCTTCGCGTCGCGAACGTAGCTCCCGATGTCCCGCCAGGGCTCGACGTCTACGTACACGTAGCCGACGAGCAGCCCCCCCTCGTCGCGGAGCATGGGCGGCCCACCGGCGATCTTGATCTCGGCAACCTGCCCGAGCGGGACGAACGCCGCCGGCGCCGGCGGCGGAGACGTGGCCCGCAGGCCGCGGCCGCCCGGAGCGACCTGCTCCAAGCGGGGGAGTGTCTGGGACCAGTCGAGCGCCGGCGCGTCTGAAAGCGCGCCGCCCTCGCTCGGGGGGAGGGGTGTGCCTGTTGCCTTCGGCGAGCCGCCTCCCATTCCCATCCCCTGGGCGAGCAGCAAATCTGGCTGCCGCCGCGGGGCCGCAACGCCCATGCCACCAGTGCCTCCCGCGCTTCCCATGCGAATGGGGACGAGGACGCGCTTCAGGGCCTCGAGGTCGTTGCGGAGGTCCTGGGGATAGCGCACGCTGATGGAGAAGCGGTTCCGACCCTCCACCGTGGTCGTCACCGGCGAGCCGCCCACCGCGGCCTCGATCGTCCGCTGCACATCGCCGACGGTGAGCCCGTAGCGGGCGAGCGCGTCCCGGTTCGGGTAGATGTCGAGGTAGAGCCCGCCCGTGTTGCGCTCGTAGTAGATGCTGCGCGTGCCCGGAACCGGCGCCAGCACGTGCTCGAGCGCCACGCCGAGCTTCTCGATCTCCCGGATGTCGCCGCCCAGCACCTTGATGCCCACTGGCGTGCGGACGCCGGTCGCGAGCATGTCGATGCGCGCCCGGATGGGCATAGTGAAGGCATTCGTCCAGCCGGGAAACTGCATCGCGCGGTTCATTTCGGCGACCAGGGCGTCCGGCGTGACGGGGCCCCGCTCCGGCCAGAGCCGGCGCAACTCACTCTTCAGCCACTCCGGCGCCAGTCGCGAGTACCACCTCTGTCGTTCGGCCTGGCGCCACTCCGACCGCGGCCGGAGGCGCACGGTGGTCTCGACCATGGTGATGGGCGCCGGGTCTGTGGCTGTGTCGGCGCGTCCCACCTTGCCGAAGACCGACGCCACCTCCGGGAAAGACCGGAGCACCCGGTCCTGCCGTTGCAAGGCCCGCTTGGCCTCCTCGATGGAGACGTTGGGCAAGGTGGTGGGCATGTAGAGGACGTCGCCCTCGTCGAGCGGAGGCATGAACTCGCTCCCCAGGCGGAGGGCGAGCGGGACCGCCGAGAGGACCGCGAGCAGGCCGATGGCAAGGGTCGTCTTGGGCCTGCGCAGGGCAACGAACACGAAGGGCTTGTAGATACGGATGATGGCGCGTGAAAGCGGGTGCTCGGCCTCTAAGCGGATCCGCCCGCGGATGACTAGGTCACGGAGGGCGGGCGCGAAGGTGACGGAGAGAAGCGCCGCCGAGAGCATCACGAAAGTCTTGGTGAACGCCAGCGGGCGGAAGAGGCGCCCGGCCTGCCCCGAGAGCGTGAACACTGGCAGGAAGCCGACCGCGACGACGATGAGCGAGAAGAACACGGCCGGGGTCACCTCGCGGGCCGCTTCGGCGAGCAGGCGATGGCGATCGGCGCCCTTCGGCGCGTGCTCCAGCTTCTTGTGGGAGGCCTCGATCATCACGATCTCGGCGTCCACGGTGGCGCCGATGGCGATGGCGATTCCTCCCAGGCTCATGATGGTGGCCGGGACGTCGAAGAGGTACATGGGAATGAACGCCAGGGCCACCGCCAAGGGCAGGGAGAGGACGGGGACGAGCGCGGACCGGATGTGGGTGAGGAAAAGCAAGATCACCGCCGCCACCGTGAGCGCCTCCTCCAGGAGCGCCCGCTTGAGCGTTGTAAGGGAGCGGTCGATGAGCTGGGTTCGGTCATAGGCCACCTCGAGGGTCACGCCCGGAGGGAACCCGGCGCGCAGCTCTTCGATCCGCTTCTTCACTCGTGCGATGACCTCGAGGGTGTTCTCTCCGTAGCGGACCACCACGATGCCGCCCACCGCCTCGCCGTCGCCGTTCCAGTCCAGGGCGCCGCGGCGGATGTCGGGACCGAAGCGCACCGACCCCAGGTCCCGCACCAGCACCGGCACGCCGCTCGGGCCGTTGGCCCTCACCGCGGTGCTGGCGAGGGCCCCAATGTCCTGGACGTAGCCGCGGCCCCGGACGTAGTACTCGCGCCCGGAGAGCTCGATTAGCCGTCCACCCACGTCGCTGTTGGAGTCCCGAATGGCGCGGACCACCTCGTCCAGGGTGACGCCGTAAGCGCGGAGGCGGTTGGGGTCGATGGTGACCTGGTACTGCTTCTGGAACCCGCCGACGCTCGCCACCTCGGCGACGCCCGGGACGCTCCCGAGGGCGTAGCGAAGCGTGAAGTCCTGAAAGGTCCGGATCTCGTCGATGGATGTCTGGCCCGATCGGTCCGTCAAGGTGTACTGGAATGCCCAGCCGTTGCCGCTGGCGTCCGGGCCGAGAACCGGCGTGACCTCGGCGGGAAGGCGCGCCCGGACGGCGGAGATGAGCTCCTGGACGCGGCTCCGCGCCCAGTAGACGTCGGTGCCCTCCTCGAAGATGACGTAGACGAAGGACATCCCGAACATCGAGTAGCCGCGGACGTCGGTCACGCGGGGGGCGGCGATGAGCGAGGAGACGATGGGATAAGTGACCTGGTCCTCGATCAGGGTGGGGCTTCGACCCATCCATTCGGCATAGACGATGACTTGAGGGTCGCCCAGGTCCGGGATCGCATCGACCTGGACGTGGCGGATCGACCAGGCCGCGCCCAGGGCCGCGAGCGCCACGCCGAGGAAGACCGGAAGGCGGTTGCGGGCGCAGAGCTCGATGATCCGGGAGACCATGTCCCGCTCCTACTTGCCGTCGGGGCGTTCTCGGTCGGTCGGGTTGCCCGCGGCGCCGAACCCCTGGATGGCAGCCCTAAGCCGGCTCTCGGAGTCGACGAGGAAGTTGGCCGTGGTGACCACCTTCTCGCCGGCCGCGGTGCCGCTCAGGATCTGGATCCGATCCCCGGTGCGGACCCCGACCCGCACGCTGCGGGGCTCGAAGCGGCCCCCTGGGAGCGCCACGAACAGGTACTGGGACTCGCCCGTGTCCACGAGCGCATCCGCGGGCACGACCAGCCCCTCCACCGCTCCGAGGTCCAGGGTCACATCGGCGAACATCCCGGGGCGCAGTCGCAGCCGCGAGTTGTCGAAGGTGAGCCGCACCTGCAGGGTGCGGCTGGTGGGATTCACGGCGGGGTAGATGAAGGACACGCGCCCGACGAAGGGTTGCCCGGGCATCGCCTCGAGCGTCATGGACGCTTTCTGGCCCACCTTTACCCTCTCGACGTCCGACTCGTAGACGTCGGCCACTACCCAGACAGCGGAGAGGTCGGCGATCTCGAAGAGCTCCTGACCCGGCGAGACGAACAACCCAACCTGGGCGGTGCGCTTCCCGACGTAGCCGTCACGGGGCGCGCGGACGCTCACGAAGTCGATCGGCTTGCGGCGCCGCTCGATCTCCTGGATGTCGAGTTCGCCAATGCCGAGCAGCAGCAGGCGTGCGCGCGCGTCGACCTCGAGGGGAGACGCCACCTGCCCGGTCGCGCCCTGGTCCCGCGCCCAGCGGGTGGCGTTCAAGTAGTTGAGCTGTGCGGTAGTGAGGTCGGGGCTGTAGACGCGGGCTAGCACCTCGCCCTTGCGCACCCGCTGGCCGCTCTGCGACACCAGCAGTTCCTCGATCCATCCCGAGACGCGGCTCGAGACGATGACGATCGATCCCTCGTCGGCGGTCACGATGCCCACGGTGCGCAGGGTGGGCGAGAGCTTCTGGCTCACCACCTCCGCCGTCTTCATGCCGATGAGCTGCACGCGCTCCCGGCTCAACTCCACCGGGGCGAGGCCGGGCACCGGCTCCCTGGGGACGAGCCTCATGCCTCCGCATCGCTCGCAGGTGGCGTTGGGATCATCACTCGTCACCTCCGGGTGCATGGGGCACCAGTACCTGCTCGCCGACGGACGATCGGTGCGGCTCGCCGACGGGAAGGAGCTGCCGGTACCGCCGCCGGCTACCAGGTCCATCCCGCAGATGGGGCATGACCCCGGCCGATCCGAAACCACCGCCGGGTGCATGGGGCAAATGAACCGGGCCGACGAGCGGCTCGCCGGTTCGCCGCCGCTGCGGGCGAAGTAGACCCATGCGGTCGCGGCTGCGACCGCCATGAGAGCGACGAGACTCCAGCGAACGGCCGCCATCGCGCGCACGCCGGGAGGGACCATCTCCTCTGCTTCGGGCAGCTCCGTCGCGGGGCACGCGGCCGGAGCCAGGGACGACAGGTCGTGGGCGCTCATAGGCCGTCTCCCACCTTCCCGCGACCCCGGGCTTGCCTCCGGTGACCTCTCGCCGGAGGGTGACTGCGGCCGCCGCTGCACGGGTCCGCGACACGGGAAGCGTAGACGAGCCCGGGCTGCCCGGCACCTGGAAAGCGCCCGGCCGCCGTCGTTCTGATCCATGTCAAGCACCGCCGTGGACTTCGCGCGCGCAGACGAGGCCCTCTGCGGAGGGGCCTTACGGGCCTTCCTCTAGAGGGGGCGTGGTGGACCCGACTGAGCGTGAGTCATGGAGTGGCTGGCAGGGAATGCGGTCTCGGCTGCCAAGATCCCCGGGAGTGAACGCCTCCCGACAACGGGTTTCGGGCCCGCTCACCAGTCGAAGAAGTAGGAGAGGCCGACGCCCACCCTGAATTTGAAGCTCTGGGAGACGGCTGCGCTCGTCAGGGCTGCCTGGTACCAGGCGGAGGTGGAGAGGGCCCGGTTCCGATCGACGAACTTTCCCAGCGCCCCCTTCATTATGGGCACGAATGCTCCGTTCGCGAAGTTCCAACCGAGCTTCGCCGTTTCGAGCGACGAGACCGCGTTCCACGCGTCGAGCGGCTGCCGCCGCTTCATTTCCGCTCGTCTCCGTCCTGCGCCGCCCTCACCATGGCTGCGACGGCCGAAGCCGAGGGGGTACCCTCCTCCTCGAGGCCGCTCGCGACCCCACCGCGGTCCTCGGCGGTCCGGTTCTGGCTCATCTTCCACTTGCCCTCGAGCTTCAGGATGGGGAGTTCGAAACCCACGATGGCCTTGAGACTCGACCGGATGTAGTCGGGGGGCGCGTCGCTCACCGCCCAGGGGCGGGCCCGTCGAGCCTCGCGGGCCTCGGTGAGCTTCGTCACCAGCGCGAGCAGCCGCTCCTCGTCGTCGAAGAACCGCGCCCGCCCGTGGGCGTGGATGGCGACGTAGTTCCAGGTGGGCACCACCCGGCCAGTGAGCCGCTTCGTGGGGTACCAAGAGGGGGTGACGTAGGCGTCCGGGCCCAGGAAGATGGCGAGGGCCGCGACGTCGGCGGTCACGCTTCGCCACTGAGGGTTCGCCCGGGCGACGTGACCGCGCAGGGTGCCGAGAGGGCCTGCGCCGCGATCGAGCAGCATGGGGACGTGACTCGCGTCCATGCCGTCCGGGCCGAGCGAGACGAGGGTGGATAGCCCCGAGCGCTCGATCGCCTCGTGGAGGACGGAAAGGCGCTTCTCGTGGAAATGTGTCGGCAGGTACATCGCGACCTCCTGAGCCGGCTGGCCGGTCGAGTGTGCCCCCGTCGGGCTCAGAAGGTCCACTTCCTCACGATGGCCTGGAACGCGTCCGTGTAGACGCCCCGGCAGCTGGGCTCCTTCCCGTCCGCACCGGGGCCGCCGAGGGGAGCGTCGAAGATGGCCCCGCGCTGCCAGGCGATGAGGGCGCAGCCGAGCGGGAGTCGCTGCCTGCCCCGCACGCAGTAATAGAGATCGCGCGGCTGCTCGCTCTGGAAAGGGCCGCCGTAGCCGTGGACCTCGTACACCCTGCTCGGAAAGAGGTTCAGCGGAGCGAGCAGCAGCTTGGCCAGCATGAGCGGCTGCGCCTCGTGTCCCCGGGCACCGGCCCAGAGGGCGCGCCCCAGCTCGACGAGCAGGTACCCGGCGGTCGTCCAGGATGCGAGACCGAAATGCATCGGAATCCTCGACCCGCCCTTTACTGCCGCGCTCTGACAGGGATGCCCCCAGCCGAGGCCGTGGCCGTTACTTGGGCGGAGCGGTTGATGGCCCGGCGGCGTCCAGGTCGGCGCCGGCCGGTTCCTCCGCACCAGGATGCGAAGGGCCCGCGTCCCTCGCGAGCCTACCCGGCGGCCACAAGGGCAGCCCCGGCAGCCACGAGAAGGGCCCCGATCAGCTGGGCGCGCGCGGGGCGCTCGCCGAGGGCGAAGGCGAGGCCCTGAGCGAAGACGACGGAGGTGTTTCGCAAGGTGAGGGCCACGCCCGCGCCGGCGGCCGCCAATCCGGAAAGGAAGAGAAGGAACGAGCCCGTGCACAGGAAGCCTGCGAATCCCCAGCGCAGCGCGGAGGGGCCGCCGCACGCAACCGCCTCTCGAAGGGCGATCCCGCTCCGAAGCGAGGCGAGCACCAAGGGGAAGGCCGTCGCCAGGGCGACCGCGAACAGGGGAATGGGGCGCGCTCCCACCGTGAGGGCGCGGTCGTAGCAGAGGTGGTAGCCTGCGATGGCCGCCGCGCAGGCCGCCGCGAAAGCCAGGCCGCTGCGCGACACCGAGTGACGGGCCGAGCGGCCCGCGGCGAGCGACAGGCCCAGGCCGACCACGAGCGCTCCGAGCGCCCCGCGAGTCGCGACCCGCTCCTGCAGGAGAAGGGCGGCCGCGGGCCAGACGAGGAGCATCGCCCCGCCGCGGGCGATCGTGTAGACGACGCCGTAGTCGGCCCGAGCGAGCGCCGCGGCCAGGGTCACGAAATAGAGCCCTTCGAAGACCCCGGCGGCGAGCCCGAAGCCGAGCGCGGCCGGCGTCGCAAAGCCGGGCCCGTCCGAGGCGAGGGACGCGGCGGCCGCGAAGAGCAGGGCGAAGGCGAGGACGCCGGCCACGGCCAACGGAGGGGAACGCTCGCGTTTGAGGAGCGCGTTCCAGAGGGCGTGCAGGAAGGCGGAAGCGAGCAGCGCGGTGAAAGGCATCTCGCTCGGCACCTCGCCCCTTCGCGGCTCCGGCCCGGCTCCCTACGCCTCCGGCTTCCCCGACGCCGTATGGGACATGAGGACCACGTCGTCCCGCTCGACCCATCCCACCCTCTTCCAGAACCGGCGCGCCGCCGTGTTCGCCGGCAGCACCAAGAGGTGGCACTTGTCGATGCCGATCCGGGACAGGGCGGCGAGAGCGCGCTCGACCAGGGCCGCGCCGATCCCCTCTCTCCGGTGGCCGCGAGCGACCGCGAGGTGGTGGAGAAACCCCCGCCGCCCGTCCGTCCCGCACAGGACAGCGCCCACGATCTCCCCGGCCGCCTCGAAGACGAAGCTCGTCCCCGGGTTTCGCCGGAGGTAGCGAGCGATGGCCGGACGCCCGTCCACCTCGCGCAGCACGATGCCCTCGCTCGCCCTCCAGAGGGCCACGACCCGGCCGTAGTCGGCCGCGCGGAGCGCTCGGATTCCGTCCTGGCCCGGGCGCAAAGCCATGGATCGCGTTGGCGACCCGCTGCGGGTCGCGCTCGATCGGCGCGGGAGGGCAGAGCTCTTTCTCACTGCGTCCTCTGCACGCCGGGATGACTCGCTGCCAGGGAGACCGGGTCTCTCACTCCGGAACGGATTTCGGGGGGTGCTTTCGCCGGTGCAAGAAGAGGGCGTTCAGCTCGCCTTCCCCGAGCACGCGTCCCAGCTCCCGGAAGGCGAAGAAGGGGACGAAGGCCACCGTCTCGAGCTGGATGCGAGCGAGCACCTCGTAGCCCTTCCCCCCGGAGAAATCGAACTCCGCCGCAATGGGCCGCTGGTGGATGAGGGCGGCGACCACGTGCTCGACGACGACGAAGGCCGCGACGAGCAAGCTGAAGGCGAGGGTCTTCCAGAGGGTGGTGACGAGGAGAGGGGAGTCGCGCCACCTTTCCCCTACGTGAACGAGCTCGCCGATGAGGATCACCTTGGCGAGGACGAGGGCCTTTATCACCGCCAAGCCGTACTCGAAGGATCCGATGTGATACTCGGCGAGAACAAGCTTGCGATACGTGGTGAGCGACACGAAGAATGCGCCCAGGAAGAGCGCCGTCGTCGCGTAACGGCGGAGTTCGCTCACCAGGCGCCCGCGGAGCTGCTCCTTTTTCGCGCTTTCCGTGGCCATAAAGGTCAGTCGCAACCGTGCCCGGTGGGCACGCAGCGCCAGTAGGCGTTCTCGCAGCGGTCGAGGCAGTCGTCGCTCGGGAGCTTGTCGCCGCTCGGCCCCGCGCAGGCGCTCTTGCAGGCCTCGCGCTCCTTCCGGCACCGCTGGCACGCCTGTTGGGGCGTCTCCGCGGGCGCTGGAGCCGGCTGCGCCGCGGCCGCCGTCGCTAGGGGAGGCTCCGCGGCGCTCGAGCGGGCCGGCCCGGCCGCCAGGGCGAGGAAAAGGAGGGCGACGACCGGCCCGAGGCGGAGGTTGGTCATGTCCCACGCTCCTTTCCATGCAGCGCGACGGGAGCGGATGGGGGCGCCCCGGCGGCTGCCTCAAATTCCGCGAAACGGGGGCTTTCGTCAACGACGGAGGGGATCGCGAGACCCCTCCGGGGCCGCTCTCGGGCCTCGCGCCCGGGCCGTTGCGATTGCCGGGTCCCGGGTCCCTCCCGTTCCTTAGCTCACCCGGCGGAGGGTCGTCACGCAGTTCGTGGCCGCGGAGCCGCCGACGTTGAAGGTCACGCCGATCTCGGGGTGCTTCTTCGCGAGCGGCGCCTGCCCGATGGGCTCGCCGACGAGCTGCTTGAAGGCCAGGGCGTGCATCGAGGCCCCGGTCGCGCCGACCGGGTGGCCCTTCGCCTTGAGGCCGCCGGACAGGTTGACCGGGCAGTCGTCTCCGGCGGTGAAGCGGCCCGCGACGTAGTCGTGCCCGCCCTCCCCGTCCTTCGAGAGCCCGAGCGCCTCGGTGCTCAGGATCTGGTTGATGGTGAAGCAGTCGTGCACCTCGGCGAAGTCCACGTCGCGGATGGTCACCCCGGCCTCTTCGAAGGACCTCTTCACCGCTAGCTTGCCGGCGATGAGCTCGTACATGTTGGGCCGGAGGTACTCCGGCATCCGCTCCGTCACCATGCCGATTCCGGCGATCTCCACCGCGCGACGGCTCCGGGCCTTGGCCTCGGCGGTGGGCGCGAGCACCACGGCTGCCGCGCCATCGCTCACCAGCGAGCAGTCGTGCAGGCGAAGGGGCGGCGCCACCATGGGGTTGCTGCCCTTGCCCTCGTCGGGCAGGGCCAGGATGGCGTCGGCGCTGGTCAGCCCCAGCTTGTCCGGCGGGCTGCCCTTGCCGAAGTGGGCGAGGGGGTTCTGAAGGCCGTTCCGATAGCCGAGGGCGGCCACGTGCGCCAGCATGGTGCGCAGCTGGTCGGAGGTGAGCTCGTAGTGAGCTTGGTAGCCCTTGGCGTACTCGGCGAAGAGCATGGGGAACGTCGAGCCCTTCGCGCCCTCCGACGGCCAGTGCGAGCAGCAGGCGAGCGCGTGAGTCACGTCCTTGGTGGAGAGGAGGTTCATCTTCTCTACGCCGATGACGAGGACGCGACGGAAGCGCCCGGACTCGACGGCGAAGGCGGCGTTGTAGATGGCGGACGAGGACGAGGCACACGCGGCTTCGGTGCGGAAGGTGGGGATGAAGCGCATGACCTCGGGGGCCACCTCCAGCCCGAGCGGCGCCACGTGCTCCTGGTTCACGAACATGGACGGCGAGCAGGCGCCCATCCAGATGCCGTCGACCTCCCTTGGGTCGAGGCCAGCGTCCCGGAGGGCGCCTTGCCCCGCCTCGGTGATGAGCTCGTAGATCGACTTCAGGTCCTTGACCTCGCCCGTCTCCCTGTTTCTCTCGACGAAGGCGCCGAACTTGGTGTTGTAGGCGCCGATGATGCTGACCTTGCTCACGGTTTCTCCTCCCGGGGCGGGCCCCGCATCACTGTGCGGTCCAGCCTCCGTCGATGGGGATGGCGGCTCCGGTGATCTGCTCCGCCGCGGCCGAGCAGAGGAAGATCACGAGCGCCCCGATCTGGTCCACGGTCACGAACTGCTTGGAGGGCTGCTTCTCCGCCAGGAGCTCTCGCTCGCCCTCTTGCAGGCTCACGCCGAGCGCCTTCGCCTTGGCCGCGATCTGCGGCTCGATGAGTTCGGTGCGGGTCCAGCCCGGGCAGAAGGCGTTGCAAGTGATGCCGGTGCCCGCCGTCTCGAGCGCCACCACCTTGGTGAGGCCGACGAGCCCGTGCTTGGCCGCCACGTAGGCGGCCTTGTTGGCCGAGGCGACGAGGCCGTGGACGGAGGCGGTGTTGACGATGCGCCCGAATCCCTTGCGCTTCATGATGGGCAGCGCGTGCTGGATGGCGTGGAAGGCGGCGGAGAGGTTGGTGGCCAGGATGGCATCCCAGCGCTCCGCCGGGAACGAGTCGACCGGGGCGGTGTGCTGGATCCCCGCGTTGTTGACGAGGATGTCGACCCCGCCGAGCTCTCGGGCCGCGGCGGCCACGAGCCCGGCCACCTGGACCGGCTTCGTCAGGTCGGCGCCGTCGTAGCGCACCGCGACCCCGTGCTCCTTCTCCAGCGCCGCCCGGGTGCGCTCGATGGCGGCCGCGTCCCCGAAACCGTTCAGCATGACCCGGCAGCCCTGTGCCGCCAGGGCGCGGGCGATGCCGAGGCCGATCCCGCTGGTCGAGCCGGTGACCAGTGCGCATTTGTCGTTCAGCATGGCGCTCTCCCCTAGTGCTCGATGGCCCGCTTGTGGGTCTCGGCCGAAAAGGCGACCGAGACCACGGTGATGAGCACGAGCCCGATCATGTAGAGCGCGACGGGCCACGGCTTGCCATTCGACTGGGCCAGCAGCCCGGTGGCGATGAGCGGCGAGAGGCCACCCGCGAACACCGAGGCGAGCTGGTACCCGAGCGAGGCGCCGCTGTACCGCAGCCGCGCCGAGAAGAGCTCGGAGAAGAAGCTGGCCTGGGGGCCGTACATGGCGGCGTGGCCGAGGCAGATGGCGAGGACGGTGGCGAGCCAGATGAGCCCGGGCTGCTTGGTGTCGAGCATGAGGAAGAACGGGAAGGCGAGCAGGCCGCAGGCCACGGCGCCCCAGATGTACACCGGCCGGCGGCCGATTCGGTCGGAGAGCGCGGCCCAGGCCGGCGCGGCGAAGATGCCGATGAAGGAGGCGATGAGAAGACCGTTCAGAGCGATGACGCGGCTGATCTTGAGCTGCGCCGCCACGTAGGTGAGGGCGAAGGTGGTGAAGAGGTAGAAGAGGCCGTTCTCCGCGAAGCGCGCTCCGGCCGCCACCAGGAGGACCTTGGGGTGCGTCTTCAGCACCTCAAGGATCGGCATGCGTGACTCGACCTTCTGCTCCTTCACCTTGGCGAACACCGGGGACTCGGCGACGTTCATCCGGATCCACAGCCCCACCACGACGAGCACGAAGCTCAGCAGAAAGGGTACGCGCCAGGCCCAGTTCAGGAAGTCCGCCTCGGGCATCCCGGACACGTACCGAAATACGAGCGTCGAGAGCAGGAGACCGATGTAGGCGCCCACCTGCGGCCAGGAGCCGTAGAAGCCGCGCCGGTTCGCCGGCGCGTGCTCGACGGCCATGAGCACTGCTCCGCCCCACTCGCCGCCGAGGCCGAACCCCTGCAGGAGGCGCATGGCCACGAGGAGGAGCGGGGACCACACTCCGATCGACTGGTAGGTGGGCAGGAGACCGATGACGGCGGTGGCGAGCCCCATGATGAGAAGGGTGAGGTACAGCATGTTCTTCCGGCCGATGCGGTCACCGTAGTGGCCGAAGACGATGCCGCCGATGGGGCGCGCGATGAAGCCCACCGCGAAGGTGGCAAAGGCGGCGATGGTGCCGACCAGGGGATCGAAGGTGGGGAAGAACAGCTTGTTGAAGACCAGGGCGGCGGCGGTGCCGTAGAGGAAGAAGTCGTACCACTCGATGGACGTCCCGATCAGGCTCGCGAGCGCCACCTTGACGCTCTCTCGGTAGTTTGCGACCGCTAGGGAAGGGATCTCGACCTGGGCTTTGGATTCCATGGCTCCTCCGGGAAGACGGCGGGGCTGTGACGCAAGGGAAAGGGATCGGGCTCAGCTGCGAAACTGCGGCGCCAAGATGAGGGGCGGCTCGGTGCAGGCGCAGACCTCGGCGGCGGTGAGGCCGGGTGCCACCTCGACCAGGACGAGACCCTTGGGCGTGACATCGAGGACGGCTCGATCGCTGATGATGCGCTGCACCACGCCCGCGCCGGTGAGCGGCAGTGTGCAGCGGTTCAGGATCTTCGTCTGCCCCTGCTTGTTGACGTGCTCCATCAGGACGACGATGCGCTTGGCCCCGTGGACCAGATCCATCGCGCCTCCCATCCCCTTCACCATCTTCCCGGGGATGGTCCAGTTGGCGAGGTCGCCGGTTGCCGAGACCTCCATCGCTCCCAGGATGGCCAGGTCGATGTGGCCGCCGCGGATCATGGCGAAGGACTCGGCGCTGCTGAAGATGGCCGCGCCCGGGATCATGGTCACCGTCTCCTTGCCGGCATTGATGAGGTCGGGGTCGATCTCCGCCTCGCGCGGGTAGGGGCCGAGCCCGAGCAGTCCGTTCTCCGACTGCAGGACCACGCGCTTGCCGGGAGGGATGTAGTTCGCCACCAGCGTGGGCATGCCGATGCCGAGGTTGACGAAGTAGCCGTCCTGGATCTCCTGGGCGGCGCGCTGCGCGATCTGCTCTCGGGTCCAGGCCATGGTCAGTTCCTCACCGTGCGGCGCTCGATCCGCTTCTCGACGCCCGGGCTGACGAGCACCCGGTGCACGTACACGCTGGGCGTGTGGACCTGGTCGGGGTCGATCGCCCCGGTCTCGACGACCTCCTCGACCTCGGCGACGGTGACCCGGGCCGCGGCCGCCATCATGGGGTTGAAGTTGCGGGCGGTGCGGCGATAGACGAGGTTCCCGAGCCCGTCGGCGCGCCAGGCCTTGACGAGCGCGAAGTCCGCGGTCAGCCCCTGCTCGAGCAGGTAGCGCTTCCCGCCGAACTCCCGCACCTCGCGTCCCTCGGCGATGGGCGTGCCGACGCCAGCCGGCGTGTAGAAGGCGGGGATGCCGGCGCCGCCGGCGCGGATGCGCTCGGCGAGAGTGCCCTGCGGCACGAGCTCGACCTCGATCTCGCGTGACAGGAGCTGGCGCTCGAACTCCTTGTTCTCGCCGACGTAGGACGCGACCATCTTCCGGATCTGTCGCTGTCGCAGGAGGAGCCCGAGGCCCCAGTCGTCGACGCCGCAGTTGTTGGAAATGACGGTGAGGTTCCGCACTCCCTTGTCGCGCAGCCCCTCGATCAGCCGCTGGGGAATCCCTACCAGGCCGAAGCCGCCGGCCATGATGGTGGCGCCGTCCTGGATGCCAGCGAGCGCCTTCTCGAGTGAATCGCAGAGGCCCATGTTCCCTCCTGGCGGGGGCCGCCGGGAGCCCCGCGGGGGCGGAGCTGCGGCACCCCGGGCGCGCCCTTCGCGCATGGTGTCGGTCGTAACGAGAGCAAGGGACGCGCCAACGTCGCGCGCGCACTCGCGGCCTTGGAGAAGCGCTGTCGTTCACGGCACTCGGGCGGCCCGGGGAAGGACCTTGGGAATCGCTCGCGGGAGCGAGATTCCAGGATTCCGGAAAATCCGGCTCGGGAAAAACCTCCTCACCGGGTCCTCTGGCGGCCCCAACCCCTCGGAGTTAGCTCGTCCTCGTCCTCGCGAGGCGCCGTGTTCCAGGCGGGCGGACCGAAGTCCGGAAAGCTGGACTCCCAGGATGCCGGGGCTCGGCGATGCTGTAGCGCTCGATCTTGGCGTACAGGGACGACTTGCTGATCCCGAGCCGAGCGGCCGAGGCGCGCTTGTCTCCCTTCGACTCGCGCAGCGCGCGCCGGATGGCCTGCTCCTCGGCGTCGTGCAGCAGGTCTCGGAGCGGGCGAGGTTCGGCGGTCCCGTTGCGGGAGGGATCGCAGTCCATTCCTGGCGGGAGGTCGGCTCCGCGTATGGAGGGGCCGGTCTTGATGTAGAGGGCCTGCTCGAGCACGTTGCGTAGCTCGCGGACATTGCCGGGCCAGGGATGCCTCATGAGGACGCGCTCGGCGTCTGGCTCCACGCCGTGAACGGGGATGCCAGTCTCCTTCTCCAGGCCGCGCAGCAGGGTATCGACGAGGGGTGGGATGTCCTCGGGCCGGTCCCGGAGAGCGGGGATCTCGAGTTTCAGCACGTTCAGCCGGTAGTAGAGATCGCGCCGGAAGGCGCCGGCCTCCACTAGGGCCTCGAGATCCCGGTTGGTGGCCGCGACGATCCGGACGTCGATGGGCTCCGGCTCGACGGCACCGACCGGCTCGATCTCGCGCTCCTGGAGGACCCGGAGGAGCTTCACCTGCATCGCCAGGGGCAGCTCGCTCACCTCGTCGAGGAGGATGGTGCCCTTCTCGGCGAGGGCGAACTTGCCCTTTCGCCCGCCGCGGTGCGCTCCGGTGAAGGCACCCGCCTTGTAGCCGAAGAGTTCCGACTCGAAGAGCGTCTCCGGAATGGCGGCGCAGTTCACCTTGACGAAGGGGCCGAGAGCGCGAGCACTGCCGCGGTGGATGGCGTGGGAGAAGAGCTCCTTCCCGGTGCCACTCTCTCCCAGAAGCAACACGGTGGTGTCGCTGCGCGCCACCCTGCGCGCCAGGGCCTTCACCCGCTCCAGAGCCGTGCTCGTGCCCACGATGTTGTCGAAGGAGTGCTTGGCGGCTCCGCGTCGTCGCAGCTCGTCCTGGTAGAACTCCAGCTCCTTCTTCAGGGCGGCGAAGCGCCCCGTCATGGCGAAGAGCTCGTCGACGTCTCGGAAGAGCACCTTGCCCACCACCGCCACCACCTTGCCGCGCTCGAAGACCGGGATCCGGTGGCAGATCATGTCGCGGCCGCGGATGCGCTGCAGCTGGGCGATCTCGGGCACGCCCGTCTTGGCGACGATGTGCATCCGGGTGTTCTCGACCACCTCGGTGACGTGGCGCCCGATCATGTCCTCAAGGCGAACACCTAGAAAAGTGGCGTAGGCTTCGTTGGCCTTGAGGACGAAGCCGTTGACGTCGGTGATGAGGAGACCTTCGTAGGCGTTATTGAGCGCCTCCTCGAGCATGGCGTGCTCCCGCTCCGACCTCTGGGCGCGCTCCGCGAGGTGCCTGAGGAGGCGGTGCAGCGGGCCACCGCGACGTGCTTTCACCCTGCCATGCTAGAGGATGGGCACCGCCGCGCGGAAGGTGCCGAGACGGTCTGGCGCCCGCTCATACTGGACGCGTCGCGTCGACATTGAGGGGGCGCTGCGTTCGACGTCGATCCGCGGTGGCGGGCGAGACCGCGGAGCGACCCGCCGATCCCGCCACTCGCGCACCCTCGGTGGCGACAGGAGCTCTCATACTCGGAGGAACATTCGTTGACGCCACAAAGGGGGGCCTTCTCGCGTGGGCCCCCATCGTGGCCAGGCGGTTTCGGGACGCGGGGGCGAGATCTGCGCCGAGCAAGTCGAGGAAGAGGCTCGGACCGCTCCCACGTCGGGTGCGGGGCTTCGGAGGGGTGAAACGTCGATGGAGGTAAAGAGCTCATGAACGCTATGTCGCCTCGCGAGCAGGCGGAGATCGCCCGCGCCAACGAGTCCGGTCTCGAGCCCGTGCTCTTCGTCCACGGGCTCTGGCTGTTGGCGAGCAGTTGGGAGCACTGGCGCAGGGCCTTCGAGGAGAGCGGCTACATCACGCTTGCGCCCAGCTGGCCGGATGACCCCGAGACCGTCGAGGAGGCGCGTCGCCACCCCGAGGTCTTCGCGCACAAGAAGGTGGAGGAGGTGACGGCTCACTTCGCCGACGTCGTCGGCCGCCTGGAGGCCACGCCGGCGATCGTCGGGCATTCGTTCGGAGGGCTCATCACCGAGCGGTTGGCGGGAGAAGGCCTTTCCGCCGCCTCGGTCGCCATCGACCCGGCTCCGTTCCGCGGCGTCCTGCCCCTGCCGCTGTCCGCGCTCCGGGCGGCCATGCCGGTGCTCGGCAATCCGGCCAACTACGGCCGCGCAGTGGCGCTCACGTTCGAGCAGTTCCGGTACGCCTTCGCCAATGCGGTCAGCGAGGAGGAGGCGAGGGAACTCTACGAGACCTACTCGGTCGCCGGGCCGGGAGCGCCGCTGTTCCAGGCGGCCGCGGCGAACCTGATCCTCTGGACGAAGGTTACGGTGGACACCGCGAACCCGGACCGCGGGCCCCTCCTCATCATCTCGGGAGAGCGGGACCATACGGTGCCCTGGGCGATCGCGCACGCCGCCTACAAGCGCCAGGCCCGGAATCCCGGGGTCACGGAGTTCCGCGAGATGCCCGGTCGCGGGCATGCCCTCACCATCGACAGCGGCTGGCGCGAGGTGGCGGACGTGGCCCTCGGCTTCGTGAGCCGACACCACCCGGCGCACGCGCCCAAGGGGAATGAGCGCGCGCCCCTCGGAGACCAGGTGGAGAGCGGGACCGCGGGAACCTGAGCCTCATCGTCGACCCGCTAGCCGTCGCTCGCCACGACCTTCCGCGCCGCGGCGAGGCGCCTTCGCAGGTCCGGAAGCGCTCTCGCCGCCTCGGGGCTGCCAGCGAGTTTCCCGATGGCGCGGTCAGCGGCGTCGAGGCCGAGGGAGAGGCCGAAGCGCGTCGTGGCGCGCTTGAGGGCGCTCTGGAAGCCCGGGTCGGAGCGCAGCTCTGTCTCGCCCAGGACCTCCGCCTTCGTCACCAGGTCGGTGAGAACGGCGATGGCCCGGCGCACGTTCGCCGGGGAGCTCAGGTCGCCGGACTTCGTGAACTGCTCGACCTCCGGAAGACTGGTCGCGAAGCGTCGGAGCGCCTCGGCCTGCTCCGCGCTGCGCGGGTGCCCTTGGTGCATGACGGCCTGGGCGGCGCCCATGATCGCGAAGGGGGCGAGCGCCGCACGTGTGAGCACGGGCCCGCCGGAGATGACGCCGGTCAAAGCGAGCCCGAGCAGGGCCAGTCCACCGATCCCGTGGACCAGGTGCAAGACCGTGCCCTCGATGGAGAGCAGCTCCCGCGCCAATGCGCGCACTGGCACGAGCCCAAACCCGGCTGCGGCGAGGAGGCTCACCAGGGACGCGACGGATTGACGGTGCAGCTTGAAATACTCGTGGGCTCCGAAGGCCGCTACGGCCACCGCGATGCACGAGGCGTAGACAAGCAGCCTGCGCACGACGGACCGACGAGCAGGCTCGGTCGGGACGAGCTCGGCACCGGGAGCCGGTTTCATTTGCGGATCCTAAGGCCGGCCCCTCGAGCTCTCAACGCGGAGCGAGGGCCGCGCACCGATTTTCGGCGTCCCGGTGGGCAGCGGGGTTCCTACACCCCGGCGGCCCGCGCGGTCGCGCGTCGGAGAGCACTCGCGGGCTCGGCCGAGCGAGCCTCAGTCGACCGGTCTCGCTCGCGTCACGTCGAACGGGTGGTCGATGAGCGACTGTGCTCGTTCGACGAACGCTTCGGTCTGCGGCAAGGCGGCGTGCCTCTCGAACGCCGCCTCGTCGGTCCACCGGGAGTAGATGTAGAAGAGGCGCGCATCCCGGAGCGACCGGTGCGCCTCGATCTGCAAGCAGCCGGGCTCGGCTCGGACGCCTGCCACCTGCTCCCGCAAGACGGTGGCCAGGGCGTCGGAGTGGCCTTGTCGAGCTCGGAAGCGGGCGAAGATGTGAAGCTCCATGGGCCCCTCGCTTTGCCGCCGGTGGCGCGGGGTGTCCGGCGCCTGGAATGGGTCTAGTGCACGAGGATGTGGGCGTTGATGAGGTCGTAGACGAGCGACGCAGCCGCGGAGGCCGCGGCTTCCTCGGCGGAGCTGTAGTTGATGGTGGTGGAGCTGCCGCTCCAAACCGGCACCTCCGGGTTCTTGGCCGCGTAGACGTTGGTGTCGGCCACCACGCGGCCGTAGCTGCCGTACCCGTACCCGCCGTCATAAGGGCCCAGGCGCTGGACCACGACCAGGTCCACGTTCATCTCCCTCACGAAGGCCTCCACCTTGGCGTCCTCGAGCTGGTTGGGGGGGAAGACCCCGCTCGAGGTGGCGACCTCGAACCCCCTGCTGAGGAGCGAGCGGGCGATGCCGTTCTCGAAGCTGACGCGGTACTGCGGGTCGGGAACGACGGCGACCACGAAGACTCGGCGCACTGGCGCGGGCTGGTAGTTCGGATCCCGCCAGGCCTGGACGAGGTGGGTGGTGGCGCACGAGGCGAGTGCCAGCGCCGGAAGGGCGAGGGCGGCGATTCGGGGCAGGCGATTCATCGCGGCTCCTTCTCGCGGGCGGAGCGCGGGCGCCTCGGGCGCCGCTCGCGACATCCCGAACGTCCCACCATCGGCACTCGAGTTCAAGTCGCCGGAGCGACACGCCCGCGGGACGCGGGGGGCGGCTCGGGTCCTGGCGAAGGCATTGGTCCTTCGGTTATCTCTCCCGATCAGTGGCCCGGATCGCCGGAAGGGGCGGGCCCGGACCGCCCGAGGGTCTCGGGGTGCCGACGATCAGGGCTTCTTCCGGATCTCCTCGAGGGCCTTCTTCAGGATCTGGTAGATGCGCTCCTTCTCCTCCATCGGGGCCTCGAGCTTCTCCCGGAGCGTGTCCCTCATGTCCCCCCAGATCTCCCGGAACTGCGAGCGGAAGTGGCGCCATTCGCGACGTGCCTCTCCCCTCGGGTCGGTCCCGAAGTCGTTGCGAATGTCCTCCTCGTCGGCGTACTCCCTCTGAAAGCGAGCCATCTTGCGCCCGAAGCGCGCCAGCTGCTCCAGCGTCTCGTCGGCCACGGCGCGGTTCTTCGCGAGGTAGGCCTTCCCGGCGTCGGTGATGGCGTAGAGCTTCTTGTTGCCCTCGGCCTCGGCCACCGCGTACTCCACCTCCTCCAGGTAGGTGAGCGCGGGGTAGACCACGCCCGGACTGGGAGCGTAGATCCCGCTCGAACGCTCCTCGAGCTCCTTGATGATGTCGTATCCGTGGCGGGGCCGCTCCTCGAGCAGCACGAGAACGATGAGCTGAAGGTCACCCGAGGCGAGCATCCGGGCGGCCCGGAAGCCGCGGCCTCCACCCATGAGGCCCCCGAAGCGTCCGAAAAGGCCGTGGCCGCCACCGAAGGGCCCGCCGTGCCCCCGGTGGCCGCGTCCGTGGTGCCCACCTCTTCCGAAATTCCAGTGTGCGTGCATGTTCCCGTCTCCCGTATCGGTTGATATATCTCTATATATATCGTACGACATGTCGCACGCAACTAGTCTTTCGTGAGTTACTCGGCTGCCCAGAATTTGGTGTTTGAAAACAATTAGTTCGCGGCACCCCCCAGGCTCGACCTCCCCTTCGCGGGCGCGGCGGCGCCGGGTAGGGCCTCCACAGCCAAGTCCGTTGAGCGTCAGCGCTGGGCGAAACCGAAGAGGGCAGACTGGGTGAGCCGAGAGGACCGGGCGCTCTGGGCGAGCGTGAGGTAGACGCCGTCGGGTAGTTCTCGAAGCCGCCGGTGGGACCGCGCGTGCTCTCCGGTACAGAAGAGCTCGGAGTGCAGTCAATAGTCCTGGAGGATGTTCGGCCTCTTGAATCGGGCCCAGTCGATCGACGGCTCCAGGACGAGCGGCGGCTCGCCGCTCGTCCGCCAGCGAAACTCCTCGTCGACCTCGATCTCGATGGGGCGGAAGCAGGTGGCGCATCGCGATTCGATGCGCACCGTCGCGGGCCGGCCGTCGAGGCGCCCTTGCACGAAGGGCGTGGCGAAGGCGTCCTCCGCTCAGGCGCCGTAGAGGCGCTCCCCCGACGCAAACGCAAGGTGATGCGGCGTCGCGACAGCGGCGACGGGGAAGGCCCAGCCGACATCTCCCGCTGCGTCGCGGACGAGGAAGAGCAGACGCCGCTCGAGGTCGGAGAGGGCAGCCTGCACGTCGTCGAGGGGGGCTCCGACCTGCGCTGCGATGGCCCCCGGTGGGACCGGCCGGCCCGAGCGGGCGAGCAGCAAGACCGCGGCGCGGCGCACGTTGCGCTGAAGCCCGGGGAGGTCGTCGAAGCGCTGACGAGCGGAGGGCAGGTGCGCCCGGAGTGCCTCCCACCAGGCCGACTCCGACTTTGCCTCGATGCTGGCCCCGCGGCCGAAAAGGACGAAGGCGCCGGTCATTGGCCATCCCGGGCGCCCTGCAGCGCGAGGCCTTCCGCTGCGCCGAGCGGGCGGCCGAGCCGTGCCCTCCGAGACTGCGCCGCCGGCGCGGGTGCGAGGAGCGGGGCGAGCCCTGGCAGGCAGGGGAAGGGCGCCAGGGCTCGGAAGAGCCGGTCGCGGAGCTGGACCATCAATGTTCCCCGATGGGGCCTTCGCGCTCCCGGAGCCGGTGGCTGTGCTCGGCCCGGAGCGTGAGGCGGTAGAAGCGAGCCAGCTCCGCTGCCCGGCTGCGGGTCCGGGGGGAAAAGGGCGCCTTCCCCTCGAGCGCATGGAGCACCACCCCCTCGAGGAGGTCTCCCAGGGTGAGGTCGAGGTCCTCCGCCAACGCCTTCAGGACCTTGAGCAGGCGTCGCTCCATGCGAACGCCGGTCTGGACGCGCTCGACGACGAGGGAGGGGTCCGGGGCACGCGGCCGGGATCTCGGGGGCATGGCGAGTACTTACCAATGTACCACGGTACGGTCAACCCCCGTCCTCCCCGCCCGCGGGGCCCATTCGGACCGGCCGGGGGAAGGGTGTGCCCTCGCCGACCTGGCGCTCGCCCGCCCGCAGTCGGGGAGGCCATGGCGGACCGGGGTCGGCCCCAGAAGGAGCGCCCGCCCCGGAGGTCGCGCCGGATTAAGTAGTGTCTAAGGGATTGGGGTGGCAGCGCCGCTCCCGGAAAAGGCCGATGGGCTCACACGACACGATAAGCGCGACGGTCCCGGTGGCGCCCCCGGGCAGCTCCTGCCAGCGGTCTCGCGAACCGAAGGCACCCGAGCCGTGAGCGGCGTCCTGAAGGGCGTGGGAGTCTCGACGGGCATTGCGCGAGGGCGGGCCCTGGTGCTCGCCTGCGGCAACCGGTCCGCCGCCCCGCGCCGGAGCATCCAGGCCTCCGAGGTGGCGGGGGAGAGTGGGCGCCTCGAGGCCGCGGTCGCCTCGGCGGCTGCGGAGCTCGCCCGACTCCGCAAGGACGTGAGCGACCAGATCGGCCCGGGGCAGGCCGACATCCTGGGCGCGCAGGCGCTCCTCCTCCAGGACCCCGCCCTGCGCGATCGCGTGCTCCACATCGTCGACGAGAAGCACGTGAACGTGGAGACGGCGCTCACGGAGGTCATCGACGGCTACAGCCGCACGCTCGGGGGCACCCCCGACCCCTACCTCCGCGAGCGGGCAAGCGACGTGCGCGACGTGGGCCGCCGCCTGCTCTCGGCGCTGGCGGAGCGCCCCACCGCCCGCCCCATGAGGATCCCCGAGAACTCCATCATCGTCTCGGAGGAGCTCTTGCCGTCCGCGACGGCTCGCCTGCAGCTCGAGAACGCCAGCGCCTTCGTCACCGAGCGCGGGAACAAGTTCTCGCACAGCTCCATCCTGGCGCGCTCTCGCGGGACGCCGGCCGTGATCGGAATCCCGCAGGCGCCGCTCCAGATCAAGTCCGGCGACCGGATCATCGTGGACGGCACGGCCGGGGTCGTCTTCGTGGACCCGTCGCCGTCGGTCGAGCGCGAGTACGATCGCCTGGAGGCGGAGCTGCGAGCCGCTCAGGAGACCCTGAGCGAGGTCGTCGACAGGCCGTCGTCCACCTCGGACGGCGTGGTCATCCCGCTGCTCGCCAACTTGAACAAGCTTTCCGACGCGGAGCCCGCCCTCGTCTACCGGGCCGACGGGATCGGGCTTTTCCGGACTGAGTTCCAGTTCTCGGTCCGAGACGCGTTCCCGACGGAAGAGGAGCAGCACGAGCTCGTCGCGCGGGTGGCCGAGCTCTTCCACCCGCGGAAGGTGGTGTTCCGGCTCGTCGATCTGGGAGGCGAGAAGGTTCTGCCTTACTTTCCCTTGCCCCCCTCTCGAAACCCGTCGCTGGCGGAGCGTGGGATCCGCCTGCTGCTCCGGCATCCCGAGGTGCTGAAGCCGCAGCTGCGCGCCCTCCTTCGAGTCAGCGCGGACCACCCGGTCTCGATCCTGCTCCCCATGGTGGGAGGGCTCGAAGAGGTACGCGAGGCGCGCGTCGTCCTGCGCGAGGTACAAGGAGAGCTTGCCGAGGCGGGGGAGCGCTTCAACCCCTCGGTGCCGGTGGGGGCCATGATCGAGGTCCCGTCGGCGGCGCTCATGGCCTCGACGCTCGCGAAGGAGGTCTCGTTCCTGAGCCTAGGGACCAACGACCTCGTGCAGTACGCGGTGGCGGCGGACCGCGAGGACGAGAGCGTCTCCCGCTACTACCAGCCCTTGCACCCGGGCGTGCTGCGGCTCATCCGGCTGGTGGTGGAGGCCGCCACGGGCGCCGGTCGGGAGCTGACGATCTGCGGGGAGATGGCGGGCGATCCCCGGCTCTCGGGGCTCCTCCTCGGGCTCGGACTGCGCGAGTTCAGCGTCGCGCCGGGCGAGATGCTGGAGGTGAAGGATTCCATCCGCAGGACGCGTCTGCAGGAGGCGCGCGAATTAGCGCATGAGGCGCTGGAACTCGGGTCGGCTGCAGAGGTGGAGAAGTTGCTGAACGGCGGCCGTGCCTCCTCGGGGGACATGGCGCCCTCACCCCCCGCGGGTTGAGGTCCGCCGGCGCCGCCGCGGCGCGCGACGGCACAGCGCGCTCATGGCTCCCATCCGCCCGTACTTTCGCCAGCGCCCCCGGGGGCTGGCGCTCGGACGCGGTCGATCTTCCACGACGCCACCTCTCTCGCCCTCGCGCTCCAGAGCGAGGAGGGCAGACTCTCGCACCCGACCGCCGACCGCTACTTGCCGCTCCTGTACGCGGTCGGGGCCAGCGCGCCGGACGATCGCGTGCGATTCCCCATCCACAGGTTCGGCATGGCTTCGATCTCGATGCGCTCCGCGATTCTCGGCTGACGACCCCCAACGCCCGGGTCGCGCTCTCGGTCCGAGCCGCCGAGGGCGTGGGCCCAGGCAGGCGGAGGGGAAAGTGGCCCCTTCGCGCGGCTTTGATTCCTTTCATCTGGGGCGCCGCCGGGGTCGCGTCACGAGCGGTATGAGCGCCGTAAGCCCATCTTTGGGACGAGAAGCGGCCTTATCGAAGCCAGCGCGGGCAGCGCCCGCGGTGGCGTCGGTCCCCCCCGATAGGGCCGCCGGATCCGAGGACCACCGATGTGAGCGCAGGGCCGAGGTTCGAGCGCTCGAGGCATCGCCCCATCCGGGGACCCCCGACCTTGGGATAACACTGCCTTGGGTCGAAGCCCGTAGGATGTGCACCCACAACCCGGTTCACGTTCGGGAGGCCGAGCATGCGCGACGAATCCCGCAAGCTCATCGCCGCAGTATTGGCGGTCGCCGACTGCCACTACGCAGAGGACGACGGCGAATGGGCCCGGCAAATCGCAACGCTCGAGGAGCGCATGCAGAATTGGTTTCGCGCCAAGGGCTGGGCACCCCCGTCCGGAACGGGGACGGCGGCCGCACCCACGGACGGAACTTGAATTGCGGCCGGATGTCCTCCCCCGATACTAGGTGCCCCGGTGTGGCGGGGCCTGCGACCCGCCGGGGAGCGGTCCGGACCCCGGCTGCGGGGTGCCGGCGGAACGGGGCGTGAGGCCCGGCGGTCGGATTCTGCCCTTCGGCTCTCACGCTGTCTGCGGGCCGCTCGCGGGATTCGCTCCTGCGTGCTACCGGTGATCGGAGCCGACGGCGCCGTGCGCCCGTTGGCCACGTGAAGACCCTCTCAAGGAGAGACGCATGCCGCAGCCTGACTTGGAGTCCCGGTTCCAGCGCCTCGCCAAGCTGGTGGCGTTCGGCGTTGGCGCAGTCGTCGTCCTCACGTTCGTCTTCGGCTCCTACTACACGGTGCAGCAGGGGACCATGGCCGTGCAGACGCGCTTCGGATCCATCGCTCAAGTCACCGGACCTGGCCTCCACTTCAAGGTTCCATGGGTCGACGATGTGGCGGTGGTGTCCACCCGGACGACCTCGCTCGAATGGCACCGGCAAGACAAGGGCGACAGCCGCATGGAGGCGTACAGTCACGACCAGCAGGCTGCCCTCATGTCGGTCAAGCTGTCCTATCACGTCAAGGGCGAAATCCAGTCCGTGCGGGACCTGTACTCTCAGTTCCGGAACGCGAGCAATCTCGAGGACACGGTGATCATCCCGCGCGTCGCGCAGGGGGTGAAGACCACCTTCGGCCAGTTCACCGCGGCGTCCGTGATCCAGAATCGCGTTGCCTTCAACGACGCGGCGGCGAAGGCGGTGGAGGGCCTGGTCAACGCGGGCATAGAGGGCATTCGCACGCCCATCGTCATCGACGGCATCAACATCTACGACATCAAGTTCTCCGACGCCTACGAGCACGCCGTCGAGCAGCGGATGCAGGCAGAGGTGGAGGTCCAGAAGGTGATCCAGAATCTCGAGCGCACCCGGAAGGAGGCGGAGATGAAGGTCGTCGAGGCCGAGGCCAACGCGAAGGCGGTGACGCTGCGCGGCAACGCCGAGGCGAACGCCATTCGCGCCCGGAGCGACGCCTTGAGGGACAGCCCAAAGCTCGTGGAACTCACCGCCGCGGAGAAGTGGGATGGGCACCTGCCGACTACCATGGTCCCGGGAAGCGCTCTCCCCTTCATTCACGTGGCCGGCGCGCGCGGAGGACCCTGATCGGCGCACCCGGCGGGATCTTGCTCCCCCGTCGTCATCGCGGCGGTTCCGGGTCGCATCGACCCGAACCTCTGGCTTCCCCACCGCCTCGTTTCGGGAGAAGGAGTGCCACGGGTCAGCGTCCGAACCAGCGTGCCCGGCGGGTTGCACCGAAGGCTTGCTTGTCGGCCCGTAGCTGGGTGGACGGCTCGTAATAGGTTCCGGTGGGCTTCGGCCCGGAGAAGAAGTCGACGTCGACGCGGGCGACCCGGTCATCTCCGAACTCCACGTAGCAGGTTCCCGCTCCGGGATAACGCGCGCTCTGCACCTCGCCGCGGATGCGCGAGATCAGGTTCGCCGCCACCGTGCGTGCCGCTGCCTCTGCGAAGAGGCCCGCTTTCGGGGCGCCCGTGTTGGCCAAGTCGCCTATTGCCAGAACGCCGGGGTAAGGGGCCTCCAGGGTGCGCGGGTCGATGGTAACCCAGTCGTCCCGAGTCATGCCGGCCGCCACGACCACGTCCGGCGCCCGGTTCTTCGGGACGCCCAGGAAGAGGTCGCATGGCAATTCGCGCCCGTTCTCGAGTCGGACAACCCGCCGCCCCTCGTCGACCTCTACGACCCGGTGGCTGGGGATGTAATCGATGCCGCGGATCGCAAATTCGGCCACTAGCGCCTTCGACATCTCCGGCGACGGCGGCACGGGGCTGGGGAGGGGGTTCACGAGCGTGATGCGGCACGCACCGCGCACGCCGCGCTTGACTAGGTAGTCGTGCAGCATGAGTGCGCATTCGCTCGGCGCCGGGGGGCACTTGTAGGGTGCGCCGCACACACCGACCACCGCGTCGCCACGGGCGAACCCCGGGAGGATGCCGGCCAAGTAGCGCGCGCCCGGGACCGAGTAGAACTCGTTCCTTCCCATCACGACGCCGGGCGTTCCCGAGACGTCGTAGTCGGCGCCGAGTGCGACCACCAGTACGTCCGCCTCGTGGACGCCGGCATCGGTGGTAACCCGGCGCGCGACGGGATCAATGGCGGTAATCGTCTCGCGTCGGAGGACCACGCCCGGCTTCGCGAAGGCGGCGTAGGGAAGCTGGACAGCTGCGAGCGTCGCACGCCCGAACACCACGTCGAGCTTGGAGAACCCAAAGACGAAGGCGCTCGCCTTGTCGAGAAGCGTGACGGACACGGCCTCGCCGAGCGCCTCGGAGAGCGACGTGGCGAGCTCCAGGCCTCCGAATCCCGCCCCCAAGACAACGATCCTGTTCTTCATCGCCTCCCCGGCCGTACGCGCACTCTCAGCTTACCCAGGTCGGGCGCTCGGGCTCCCTCTGAATGGGGCGTAAGCGGAATTTGTGCTCACCGTCGGCAAACCGCAGGGCACCGTCGTCTCCTCAAAACGCCGGGTATCCGTCGGGTCGCGCGAGCGCTTTGACCTGCGCCGGTTCGAATCGTCCTGCCAACCCGAGGGGCCAGTGCTCAAATGGCGGGTATCGTGGCCCAGCCAGTCGACCCTCTTCTGCTCTCGGTAGCCAAAGGGAATGACCGCGGATGGGAAGTGCCGTCCTCGACCTGATGCTGCAGGTGCCCTGCACGGGCAACCTGCAATGAAGCGTCTGGCGGTTAGCCCCCGCGGCGTTTCGACTTAGTGATGAACGCGGGCCGACATCGCGAAACGAACGACGTATTCGGCGGTGTAGCGCCAGGAGCGGAGAGCGGGGGCCACCGGGGCGCTCCGGCCGCCGCCGCAGGCGCCCTTCCAGAACCGGTGGACCTCGGAGAGAAGGCCGTCCAGGCCCTTGAGGACGTCGGCAAGAGCGGAGTCGACGACGTGGATGTTCGCGGTCACGAGGGCGGCCATGAAGAGCGCCATCACGATGGCGGACAGAAGGTGGGCGCGGTCGGGGAGGAGGGGCAGCGTGGAGTGGTTCAGATGGCTCACGGCGTCCTCCGGCTGTTGCCCCCCCGGGCTTCTGCCGTAGGGACAGGGCAGGGCAGAGGACCTGACAGGCGGACCGCTTCGGAGGCTTCGCCGCGCAGGACCTGGCGGATCCCAGCCGGAGAAACAGGCGTTTACTTCCTGGGAAGCCAGCCGCTTGCGGGGCTGCCGGCGAGGACCAAGGCGCCAGCAGGGGCGAGCCCCAATGGCCTGCTCGGAGGCCGGCGACGACGTGCCGAGGGCGAAAGCGGGCGTCGGTCGCGCCTCGAGAGGAGACCGGGACCTCGGCGGCTGTCGCGGGAGTCCCGGTCTCCCAGGCTCGCTTCTCGAGCCGCTCCTCCCCCTAGAGGATCCCCCGGACCCGCAGGGCATCGATGAGATGCTGGACGGCTCCGGTTCCCCCGGACTCGTATGCGAAGAGGATGTTCTCTCCCGCCAGGTGGGCGAGAACCGTGTTCCGGAACTTCCAGTTGTAGCTGGTCACGTTCTTCGGGTCGTAGCCGTAGGCCGGAGCGACCTTCGGAAGGACGACGTCGGATATGTTCACCGCCGGGATAGTGAAGGTGAAGTCGGCGTCGGAGAGGTTGTGGATGGCGTACTCGGGCAGGAGGTTCAGCTGGCCGGCTGTGGCGAGGTCGATCCCGGCGTCCAGATCGCGCAAGGGGGGCAGTCGGTAGGTACCACCCACCTGGACGAGGTACCCGGCCCCGACCGGGTCGATCCGGGCAACGATGGCCGCCGCGCGGATCCAGTTCACGACCTTGAACTCGTTGCCCAGGTCGGATTGGAGTGGGCGCAGGCCTGGGTGTCCACCATGGCCGGCGAGAAGCCGCGCGCCATGCTCTCGGCCAGCGCGAGGATGTGGTGGCCCCCGGTTTGCGAGTCGCCGGCAGAGCCGCCGAAGCCGTCGAGGGCCTTGCCGGCGCCGCCGATGTTGAGCTCGATGAACTCGGTGCCGTCGGCGTTCCACTGGAAGACGATGGGCTTCGACCAATCGTGCCAGAGGGGCGCCGCGATGATGATGTCCGGATCGAGGGCGGGGCCGTTTGGGATCAGATCGTCGGCGCTCGGATCGTCGTCGATCAGGGCCGGCCGGTAGTTCCTGCGGTAGTTCTCGGCGAACGACTGGTCGGAGTGCTCGTTGAAGGACTCGTGGACGGCGAGGCCACCGGGAAAGGAGTGGTGGGAACCGTTCCCGCTCCCCGGGGCGGATTCGAACGGCTGGGGAAGGGTGGGGCAGGACGTGCCGTCGTTGTCGACCGGCGGGAACACCCCAGCGAGCAACCCGCCCGGCTGAGAGGCGGCCAGGGCGGGATTGAGAAGGCCCTGGTCGAGGAGCTCCTGCACGATCGCCTGCTTGTCGGAGGGGCTGAGGTTCGCGCGATGGCGGATGCACGTCTTCGGGTTCGCCAAGGCGTCCAGGCTCTCCGAGCGGAGGTGGGTGTCCCGGATTCGCCTCGCCTCCTAGACGAGATAGTGCAGCTTCTGCTGGACGAAGGCAGATTGCTGGGCGATCTGAGCCGCGAGGGCGTTGCCGGCGCCTGGAACGGTTTGGTCGGCTGCGAGCGCCCCACTGGCCCAGAGCGCGGCCGAGCAGGAGAGGAAGGCGAGGCGGGTTCTCATGGTGATCTCCTTGAACGGGTTCTGGCCGAACACTTAGCGTTGGCTCTTGGCGGGGCGGCGACGGGCCGGCGACCTTTGTCGCACTCCGCGAGCGCGGGCTCGCCCCCGGGAGGGCCACTTTCGGTGATCCCCAACGGGGTCCTCCCGTGTGGAGCTCCGGGGTCGCGAAGATGTTGCCCAACTCGCACGTGCAAGCTTCAAGACGCCTCTATCATGTCGGGCTCAGCCGGCCCTCCGGGGTTAGCGCCACGCGTGACGAGTCCCGTAGCCTGCTACAGCGGGTGTGACGATCCCGAGAAGGCGCGCCACTTCGCGGCCCTGGAGGAGCGCATGCGGAGCTGGTTCCGCGCCAAGGGGTGGTCGCCGGCGCCCGGCTGCAAGCACCCGAGTCGTCCGCCGAAGGGCGATGGATACTTCCCCGCGTTAACGTTGGTCGCTCACCATCTCGTGAGCGTTCGCCTTTCTCCATCTGGAGCGCTCCACGGCAGAGTGGAGCTGGCAGCACCTGGAGGTTCGGCATCGGCCAGCGAGCGAGGAACGTGGCCAACCCGCCGGAGCGGACCGCCACTCCGCATTCGGCGATCACTCGGTGTTGGCTCTCGTCAGGTGCCGGACTACAGTGCGGGAAGGAGGCTTCGCATGACGCTCGTCGGCATGGCTCTGGTGCTGCTCCTCGGGGAGGCTGCCGGGGCCGACACGGTACCGCCACCACCTGCAGGCTCGCCCCCTGCCGTGGCTCCTGCAAAGGACCCGGCCGCGCTGGCGCTACTGGACAAGATGTGCAGCCGATTGAAGGCGGCGAAGACCTTCACGCTCCGAGCGCGCACGACGGTTGAATGGCCAGTTGCCGGCGGCGCCCTCGGGACCTTCTTCAACGATGCCACGGTGGCGGTGCGCCGGCCGGACGGGCTGGCGGCGAGGCGTACCGGCGACTTGCCCGAATTTCGCTTCGCCTATGACGGGAA